>Ga0157363_1000728_pt1 | contig 25824 bp, 5 predicted proteins | sample AttsexASBM1_FD_111477 | JGI IMG/M metagenome (GOLD analysis project Ga0157363, IMG submission 111477) | Fungus gardens microbial communities from leaf cutter ant in Ribeirão Preto, State of São Paulo, Brazil - Atta sexdens ASBM1 | ecosystem: Host-associated > Fungi > Mycelium > Unclassified ... | reverse complement strand
CGAAGATGGTGAGAGACACGTATTGAGATACAGCTATCTATTATGTTTTTTTATATATACATATACATAAATTTTGTGTGTGTGTGTGTGTGTGTGTGTGTGTGTGTGTGTGTGTGTGTGTGTGTGTGTGTGTGTGTGTGTGTGTGTGTGTACATCCGGGTGTTCAAAACAAAGCGTTACAAATTTTTATCTCGGAAACACATTATTGAGAAAAATTGTTTAGACAAAAGTTGTAGGGTTCAAAAAGATCTATTTACCGATTTTATCAGTTTGACTTTTGAGTCGTTAAAACTAGGTCAAGGTCACGCCGTTTTTTAAAACATCTTACTTTTGATTCTAGAATCTAATTGCCGATATCGAGAGGTTTCCAAAACACTATAATAAAGTTACTTTTTGAGTACTTTTCAAATTATGATATTTGAAAGTTAATACCACCGGCATTAGCATTACTCAAGATGGATCTGACCTCTTGAATGTTAGTCAGGATCCTGTCCTAGATATAATTTATCATGATCAAAATCATTGAAGATTATTCCTCCTATTTTCATTTTTGCACTAAAAATTCATTCTTGTTTTAATCATCTTTTCTTTGAAGAGGATTATGATTCCTGAATAATATATTTATTAAATGGCTAAAATTATTTTATATTATTGTGTAAGATAGTTTAACCTAAAAAAATAAAACTACATATTATATTATCAATGAGCAATTATATACATACATAATAGTTGATGCATTATTGCAAGGAATTCATTGGACATAAAGATTTAGAAAAATTCTAGTAACTTCTTTTTTTGAAGTTTTCACAATGATTGAACACTTTCTTCAATCATATTGCATTTTTTATATTCCTTCAAAATGCTTGTATGGAGATCGAAAAATTAAAATTTGGTTTGAAAACAAAATAAAACAAAATTTAACTGAAAAAATAAAATATGTTTTATTGTACTTATCCATTATTTGATATAAAATTTATATGGAGAATACTTTATATTCAATAAAAAAATAAATTTTTTCTTTTCATCGTGAAAGATCATGAAAAGGAAATTAAGATTATAATTAAAAATGACCAAAACTGGTGTTCAATCAATTTATGGCTTATATGAAAATTTAGAGAAATTCTGATTTTTCCTGAAAAATAATGATTCACCATATCTTCAATAATTCAGCACATTCATTCAGTACATAGGTTCCTTTTCTACATGATTTTATATTCTGAATAATTACATACTAAATAAAAAAACACTATATAAGGCAAATTGGAGGCGGCTAAATGAAAAGGTAAGAAAAATAAAATTGTATTCATCAATAAAATATATATTTGCGATAGATAAATCGTTATTCGAAGAACTCATCAATCATTAGCAAGCAAAATTTTATTTCTCATCCGTTATTTGCGAGAGGATCCCGTTTGCCTATAAATCGATTGTCTATAAATCGATTGCCTACAGCATCGTTTGCCTGCATCACTTTTGCCAACAATTCGTTTGCGCACAAAAATTATTGCCTACAGTTCGATTGCCTCAGTATATTATTGTCTACATGTATTATTCTCTGCTATAAAAACACAAATTGTTTTAAAATATAAATTTTCTGTTTTAAAAACATCAATTCTCTGTTTTAAAATAAATTCTCTGCTTCAACAATACATATTTTCTTACTTAACCTTCATTTTATATTTGTGCAAAACAGCTTGTAGGCAACTGAGCTGTAGGCAATAATTAATGTAGGTAAATGTGACTTCGTTTGAAATTTTTACTTATAAAAGTGCATGTAGGCAATTGAGTTGTAAGTAATAATTTTTGTGTGCAAACGAACTGTCGGCAAAAGCGATGTAGGCAAACTTTATTGTAGACAAAAGGAGCCATCTCGTTATTTGCTATTCACAAATTTATTTAACTTTTTTTTTTTAGAACAATTGGCCGGTATTTATAGACAGTTCTTATATTCAAGATCGTCTTAAGTTCTGTCTTGAAGTGTCACAAACCAATCAGAAAACCGTATTAGTATATTAGGATATTATTTAAGACGATTTTAAATAAGAACCAACTATGAATACTGCTAACATGTTTAAGAGCTGATAGTAAAAAAAAATTTTAAATAACTTTTTTTTAAATAACTCTTATAAAAATAGCATAGGAATAAAAATTGTTCTAAGATTTTAGTGACACATCTCTTTTTCAGGAGAAGTTGATAATAAATAATATATATTTAGCAATATCTATCTATTATTAATCAAATATAAATGCAATATTTTTATATAAAAGTACTTTCAGTAATGCAATAATAATTTAAGAGATTTACAAGTTTTTAATTCATCGATTGATAAATCATCCTATTATGCCCTATTTTTATAAGAGTTACATTTGTGCATAATACGATTTATTAATTAATAAATTGAAAAAGTTGCCCATTTTTAAATATTCATAATAAATGACAAAATGGAAACAGCGTAAACCAGTTTTATATTTCTTAATTGCTTTCTATCGTTTCAAATTAACTTATTTTGTATCCCCTAATTATTTCCTATGTTGTATCAAAATATGTTTCTCATTTAACAATGATTTATAGTAAAGTAAATAACAAATTTTACATAATAAAAAAGACTGTCGTTGTGATTTTTGTCTGTTATAATTATGAAATACAAAGGTGATATTTTTTTAATTTACATACAATATTATCTGTATAATATTAATTGTTTACTATCATGCTTAATTGAAATATTGTCTTTTATCATGAAAGATACACATACTTATACTTAATACTACAAAGTGTACAATATTTAAATAAAATGCCTTTTTAAAAAAAAAGATAAAAAAGGAGTTACGTATATGTATGTGCTCCTCTAAGAAAAAATTGTAAAAAATATAAGAAATATTTAAATTGCATCAATTACAAAGAGAATATATTTTCCCCTTAAAACAAATAATTGTTATATTACTTTTAATAAATAAAGCTCAAGTGTGATACTTTGTATATTCATTCAAGATCTTTCCTCTCTATTTTAAGTGATATATTCTTTAATTCTTAAAGAAATAATATAAAATTTAACTGCAAACAGAACTCAAGGACACAGTATTTTTATTGCTTTAAATAAAACTTAAATAGTAGTATCTTTAATTTTTTTACAACACTTATAATCTAAGAGATACTATTTGTGCTGCTATTTAAATCTTCATATTATCTAAGTGGTACGTATTTTTATTTAATAAAAAAAAATAAAAGTAGCATGTATCATTGTCTTCTCACCGAAAGATCTTCCAACTCAAATGTACATGTATACATAATGAAAGGAATATAACATTTAATCTCAAAGAATTTAAAGAGAAAACGGTACAAAATGAGAAAATATTAAAAATAAATTTGTAAATGATACAATTTAAATATTTCGTATACTTTGTTATAATTTTTCTTAAAGGGGCACACCACACACACGCGCGCGCGCGCGCACGCACGCACGCACACGCACACACACACAGAGAGAGAGAGAGAGACGCGCGCGCGCGCACGCACAGAGAGCTTTTTTTATCATTTTTTAAAAAGATTTAAATAATACTTGGTCCGTTATCCGATTTATGAAAAGAACGATGTTACGAATTAAAAAAGCAGCAAGAATTTCGGACTTCTTGCCACAAGGAACGGAAACAACGACCGTAAGATGTTATCGATTTTATCAACGGGGGCTTCTAGGGGATTCTATCGGTGTAACAGGGTGAGTTAAAAAGAGCGAGATAAACATAGAAACAGCGAGTGCGAGTAAGAAAGAGAGAGAACGAGATGAAGAGAACGAAGTTCGTCGCAAGAGGCGACGGATGATTGGCACTGCATTGCCCAGCCGAAGTCGAAAGAAACGGTCACTCACCTTCGGACAGCTCGAGGTCTAACTCGGCGAGCTTCTCCCGTACGTCCTCCGGCAGCTTGCCGATATCGATGTTATACTCGGCCATTGCTAGGCCATCCGTGCTGCGCCGTGATTGCAAATCCACCAGCGATGCATACCACAACCCATTACCACCGCTCGGCCATCTTGCCTGTCACTAAAGTACAAGTACGTCGTTGCACCGCCAACGGCGCCACCGAACGCGCATGCCCGCGCCCCAAGACCCAACCATCGACATATAGGGTGCATTCGTTTACCTTGGAGAGAAAGAAATCTACAATAGATTTTTAAGCCTTAAGTCGTAAGGAATGGACGAATCACAATTATTTATTCTCCTCGCATTCGATTGTAGTTGGTCAATTTCTTACAGCTTAAAACTTGAAATACTATTGTAAATTCGGACTTACGCAGAGGTTATTACAGTGCAGAGAGTATCATTTAATCCTTGTTTAACGCTCGATGAACAACAAGGATAAAATAATATTTCTGCGCTAACCGCTGCGTAAACGAATGCAGGGTAGTATTGGACGGAGCATTAGCATCAAAATCATCTCGGTAGACCTAGAAAAAAACAGAGTGACTACGGGGGTAGTAATGAATCATGTAATGAAGAGGTATTAAGTTGATACATCTGTGTTCAGAGTGTAAACCCGGAATCAGACTATGCATTGAAAATTGAGATTAAAGATTAAAGATTGAAATTTCACCAATGAGAATAAAGAATTTGACTCCTTTTGTTCTGATTGGTCAAACTTCAGTCTTTTAATCTTCAATCTCATTCTTCAATACGTAGTTTGATTCTGGCCTTATGGGCTTCGCACAATAAAAGGAACAGAGAATAAAAAATAAGAATTTCAACCTATTAGAAATTGTATATTTCACAATATATGATTTCTGATAGATTGAAATTCTTATTTTCTGTTCTCTGTTCTCTGTTCCTTTTATTATGCGAGCCCTTTACTTTTGCACAAAATATACATAGAAATCATATTTCAAGTTTTATTTTATATCTAATAATTAATAATATAAATTTAGAATTTGCTCCTGATGGAAATAAAAAGGCTCAATTCTCTTTTATGTTTCTCTTGAGATATTGATCATATAACTTTTTCTCTAGAACAGAAAAATGAACGTGAAAAATGAAAATTTTTATGTATAATGTTTGATTAAACATATATACAAAAATGTTCACTTTTCATATTATCACTCTAGGGAAAAAGTTACATGATCGATATCTCGCATGGGAGTTGATATTGGCTGGGTTCCAAAATCTACAGTTTACGTTAGATGTATTATACATTTTCAACACTAACAGTGAATTTGAAACATAGCCTTAAAGGCACATGACATAAACGATAGATTTTCGGCACTGCCAGTAAATTTGGAACATAGGCGAAGTAAAACGAAATTATAAAACAAATTGTTCAGCAAATTCACTAAGGCTATGATCCACTTAATGCTACAAATGCTTCGATGCATGTTTTTATTGTTAGTTAATAAAATTATTTCTCCCGATCGGTCAATCAAAAGTTTCGAAGCATTTGTAGCGTCAAGTGGATAGCACACTAAGTGTTAATTAATTAAATTATAATATTTTAGTAAATTTGCTGACTTATGTAATTTTTATACCTATCTAATTACGGATGTAGTCCATTTGGCACTACAAATACTTCGAAGCACTTGATTGACCGGAAGAAATAATTTTATTAACTGACAATAAAAAAATACATCGATCAGAAGAAAGAATTTTATTAATTGATCAATCAAAAAATGTTTCGAAGCATTTGTAGCATCAAGTGGACCGTAGTCTTCAAGAGGTTTGTTCGCGTCGCACTCCAATAAGCTTCAACATGCTCCAATATGTTCCTATCATAACTTCTACTCACTCCAATGCACTCATTAGAGTGAGTAGGAATTATATAGCAGAAGCATGTTGAAACATATTAAAGTATACGATGCGTACAAACCTATTTCTAATGGCTCCAGTACACCAACGCGATGTTGGTGTCCAATGAGAGTATATCTTTAGAACGAAAACATCGGTGAAGCTATACACTCATTGAATATCGCATGTCGCGCGCGACGAACATCGCGCTAATGTGCCGGATGCATAATGCGCTCGTTGAAGTGAGTAAAAGCTATAATAGGAGCACATTGAAGCATGCAACGTGAACAAACCTAATATATAGGAAGCGTTTAAGTCTGGTTTAGATTTACATATAATAGGGCATATAATAGGGCTGCAAGCAATAAGCCGTAAGAAATTGACCAATCACAATCGAATATGAGAAAAATAATCGACTTTGACTAGTTAATTTCTTGTGCCTTACGACCCTATTGTGTAAAGTATGTTTTACAATAGAGCCGTAAGCGGTAGGCCGTAAGAAATTGATTAATTTCTTTCTCAATTATGATTGATTATTCTTCTTGCACTTAACTGTGATTGGCCAACTTTTTACGGTTTATAACTTGAGACCCTATTGTAGAACAGACATAACAGACTTTAGGGCTGCACACAAAATTCCATAAAGTATGCGTAAGATGTAATTTAAGCCGATGAACCAATCAGGATACTGCTTTAGATTACGTAATCTAATGGAAATGGAAATAATAGTAAACTTATCGATTATTCTCGCAATAAGGTGAATTTCAATCGGTTGAAACTCACCTTATGGATAAGTTTACTGCTATTTCTATTTCCGTTAAAGTGCATAGATTTAAAGCAATATTCTGATTAGCTAATCAGCTTAAGTTCACATCTTCAGGTTACTGTTAAGGTTTAAATACAATAGGCACAGGCAATAGGCATAGGCAACAGGGAATAACAAGCCGTCCAATCAGATCTCTGGTATGTAAATTCGATATTATATCCCAGAGCTCTGATTGGACAACTTGTTATTCCCTGTTCCATATTGCCTATTGCCTATGCTTATTGTGTTTAAACTTTTACAGAAATTTTGTCTGCGGCAGCCCGTACCCCGGATCTACAACAGGTGTTTTAAGCCTTAAGCCATAAGAAATTGACCAATTACAGTCGAATGCGAGATGAAAATAGATCAGAAGAAGTTATTTAAAATAATAAATTTTAGAATAAGTGAAAGTAATTAAGGTTGTGAATCTTTTTAGCTTAAAGCTTAAAAATTTATTGTAGATCCGGGGTTAGAGCTGTAAGGCATAAGTCGTAAAAAAAATGACAATCACAGTTAAATATGATAAAAATAATCGACTGTGATTGGTTAATTTACGGCTTATTTCTTGCCTTTTGTTAGCACATTAGTAATTAAGTAATTGATACAAAATATTTGAAATTATAAAATAAAAAAAAAAATGTTCTTCGGTGTACATATCACAATATATTGCGGTATAATTACACATTAAATGACTCGCCTCGTAAAAACTAAACTGCTGAGTTCTGAGAAAATCAATATAAAAAATTATTTCATTAATTATTTCCGCGACGAAACATTAATTGGATTTTACTTTGTTTCACATAATATTATTTCACACAATATAAAGTTAAATTATCAATATACTAATAATATGTAGAGCTCGGTTGTATTTAAAAAAGAAAGATATTTAAAAAATGTATATATTTTTTTTAATGAAAAAAATGAAACTATTTAAAATTTATTATTTTAAACTTCTTCTAACCTATTTTTTAATTATATTTTAATCCTATAGCTACATGCACTTTTTTTACCCTTGATATACACATATTCGAATCTTTGAGACTTCTATATTTGTTATTACTTTCTATATTTGTTATTATAACTTCCGAAAAAATGAACATTTTTCAATTAATTTTTTTTCAATCGATGGAAAATTGATTAAAATAAGTCCATGATGTATAAAGTAGATAGAATTAAGGAGCTTTGAGATATATAGGTTCAAAGAAAAAGAAAAATTCAACAATACGAAAAAATTTCGATTTAACAAATTGTACTGAAGTTTTCCGGGTTTTTGAGATCCCAGTGTATAACTAAGGTTAAATAAATTTTTTCGGAACTTATTTTATATCCTTATTTGAAATAAGTCGTATCAGTCAGGGATCGATCGTATGAAAAATTTTATTTAATCGTATTAACAATTTTATTTAAAATATGTATTTTAAATTAAAAAAGTGAATCAGTGATTCAGTATTTATTTTAAAAAAAACTTTTTTTGACTTATTTCTTATTTAGGGTTGCACTCACGTTTCTTTAACTTTAAGCAAGACTTAAAACTTTCTCTGTCTCGTTTTAAAGCGAAAGAGAGACAGATACAGAGAGGGACAGAAACCAAGTTGAAAATCGATCGAAATGTGTAAGTAAATTCCAAAACTATCTTACAGACATCGTCTATAAACAAAAAATTCAGCCCTTTTATCTGCTCTGAAATTTATTTCGCAATGGTGACAAATTGCAATTGTATTTGAAATTCATTTCTAAAAGTTAACTGATAATTATATAGTAATATAGATAATCCAGATAGCAAAATGTCTGTAATCTTCTAACAGATTGTCAGCAGGTTCGAGCAGAAAATGATGACAGCCTGCCATCAATTGCGTCCGCATTATGCTTGTGTTCTATTAACATCATTTGTATAATGTGAAGGCATTGTTGGCAGAAACTGAGCAGATCCTTCCGACATTATCTGACGCTTGCAGATTCTATTACTTTTTTTTAGTCTGTCAACAGTATTATATACATCTAATTCTGTTGGTTATTTTGTTGGTGTAGTACATTTAAAAAATCTGCTTTCTATAGACTATCTGGCTACTTGGCTATCTGGATATAGTATATGTATATTACATATATGTATATTACATTTTTCAGATGATATCTTCCCTTTCACGAATACGACCTTGATGTAATAGGAGAGTCGAAGTACTCGGAGGATATACACGAAAAGAACGATTTTCCTCTATCAAGTATCTATAAATTTTCGGATGTATCTGAATATATATATATCTAGATAAATTTTTAGATACTTGAGTATCCAAAATCATTTTCTCTTCCAGTAAAAATTCAACGACAGGGAAGCTAATTGAAAGTGCAAATCAGTTCGTCGCGTCGCGCGTTTGCTTCGAGAGTGCCGTTAAAGTTATTGGTCTAATGGACATTTCATAAAATCCATTCAATAGAATTCTAATTATAATTAATTATAATTAGTCCGCGCACGAGTAGTAGAGTTTTATTCGTGAGTGTTTTACTCGAGTGTCCTCTGTACAAAAGGATGTCAACCTGATTCTGAGAAGAGGAGAAGATCTGGGAGAGACATCGGGCATCGATGGAGCAACGTTGTGGTAAATATTATTTTTTACTTGCGTAAAATTAACTTTTTTTGCTTGTTCTCAAATTATTTTATTTGACTAAAATAACTAATTTATTTGACTAATTTAACTAAAATAATAACTAAAATAATAAAAATAATAACTAAATAAAAGGAAAATTACTTAAAAATTACTTTAAAATGTTATACAAATTTATTCTTGTTAAGATCTCCTTTATGATTTAAATTTATTTTCGACATGTTACACCAAATCTGAAAATTATATATAATATATAATTTATGATAAGATTTGGCTGCTGAATTGTTTTAGAAGATCAAATATTCAAATCATGCAATTTAAAAAATTCTTGAATTTTTAAAAACAGAATTTTGAGCTAAGAATGACAAAAAAATTTTACTCTAATCTTTCTGACTCTCTTTATATTCACAATTTGTTTTTAAGATCCGTTTATATTTAGCGGAGAAAAAATATTTCTCGAAATGATGTGGCTCTTTTAGGATAAAACTTTGTACATAAAATATTTTCATCTGGTTGTTCATTTTGCTCCCTATGGCGATGGATTACGTGCGAGACTCGAAATCCCCTTCTTATCCTGCTATATCCTTTATATCAATTGTCGATAATGTCATTGTTCTTCAATTATTCCCGGACTCTCCAAATTCATTGATAATCAAGAAGATTTTCCCAGGATTGGCCAGCCTTTAATAATGTATAATATCTCGTTGGTGTAGTTCTTATAATCACTTAAAACTTCTACAATAAGCCATTAGTCATAAGTCAAAAATCAGAAGCTAAAAATTGACGACTGATTGATCAATTTTTTTAGTTTCTGACTTCTGATTTATGACTAATGTAGAAGGCCCATAATGTTAACAATCACACGAACTTCCGTACATAAGACCGATCGTCTTTAGTACAAGTATTTTTAGTATACTAGTGGTTTAGTATAAGAGTCTTTAGTATATGTGACATTAGCAATTTTAAACTTCATTTTTTAGAATCCGAATTTGTATTTTTAATCATTGATTCTTAATTGAACATCACTGATTTTTTTCATAATTTTTCATAGATTAGAAAAAGAAAAAAATGTTATAGTGAAAAAATATGTTTTTGATTGCCTCTATTGAAATGATACGATATAGGCTGTGGTCAGAGTCTTGCTATAAATGCTTTGAAGCGTTTGATAGACTAATTAGAAGAAAAAATTTTACTAACTGACCAATTAAAAAATGCTTCAAAGCGTTTGCAGCATCACGTTGATCGTACTAATAGAGAGTTGAAACTTGATAAAAATTTTTCTTTCAGTGAGACCTGACAGTCAACGTGTAGCAAATTTAATGTGATGTAGGAGTTTTTATACACATATCCAGCTATACCCTTCACAAAGTAAAAAAATATATTATAGGGGAAAAAACTGATAAGAAGAGACATTGACGAAAAAACGACGACGCTGACGCGCGAGCGAATAAACTCGCTGCAGGGCGACCCGGATTGACTCACGCGATTGGCCGGCCAGTCACAGAAATTCAATTCCCGCTCCTTCTTTCTTTCATCTCTCTTCATTCCTCCAGTCGGCGCGGCAAACGTACGAGTAAGCGAACGAGCAAGTGAGAGATGGACGTCGTTTCCCAAGGGAAGCTTGTCTGGACAGTACCGACCGACAATTCAGTTCGTCGACGGCGTTGCTCTCGCTCGCGTTTATGATCGCGCATTGTTTTCGGCGTGAATTGTAACGTAAACACTTGTGTGTGTCCATCCATTTTTCTCGTTGTAAAAACCGGTTGAAGACGCACCGGGAAAAAGCGCCGAAGAAGCGCGGAGGAACAGAGCAAAAGCGGGTGTCGAAAGCCAGAATCAAGGACTGTTCTACTGTACTAGGCACGATCGCGGTCGTATGACCACGCTGTAGGCCACGCTGTTGTCCACGCGAGTGGTGCACATTGAACGATCGATTCGGAATCTAGGTACGTGGATCGTATGCGCATGGATCACACTCACCAGACGCGACAACATTAGGATGAACGGAACCATGCTCTGTATGTCGGAATTTTCGATGAATCACGATAATCTGCATTGCACTTAGCCAAAAGAAATTCGTTCTCGCATCAGGAAAGAAAAAGAAATATTATTAAATAAAAGATTTTCGCGAGTGAATGTTTCTTATGTTCTTTCTTTTTAACATTGATCACGTATGAATTTTTATACGGATGGAAAAATGGGATTGAAATATGTCCTTTCAAGATAATACATAAGTTATACATATAATATTTAAGTAAGTTATCATAGGATGAAAATCACTTTTTTTTTCGTCGTAATTATAATTCATGACTTAAACGCTATGCCGAACTGTTTATTGTTTATTGCTACTGTAATGCTACACGTTCGCTGTTAATAACAAAATCATCAAATACTGGTTTTTATGCTATGCAATAAATTGTCGAAATTTCTTTATTACATGAGAAAAATACATTTAATTGCACAAGGATCGGCGAACAGGATATTCATCATTCAAGCCCTGTATCAACATTCGGTTCGTTGGAATGAACGCGAGACAATAAATATTTATTGGCTAGTTATTGTTAATCCTTTAATACTATTTTGTGCCTTTTAAGGCACAATCGATATCACGTTTTCTCGAAATTCGGATGAGATTTAAATATATAAAAAATAAATAAAATATAGTCCAATTTGTATTACAGTAAAAATTTATTGTTAAAAATTTCACAAGTGTATGTGCAATGTACATCCACAGTAATCGACTTTGTTTCTCAGAAATTTTTACAAACTGAGAAGTAACTACTTTTCTACATTATTGTTTACAATTCATGCACGATTAACGACGTGATTCATACCTAGTTCCAATTAGACGCAGCAAGCGCCAAGCAGCAGAGCAGCAACCAACTAGCAAGGTGATATCTTTTATGCCACTGTAATTACGCCTCGTTGATTGGTTGCCGCTCCGCTGCTTGATGCTTGCTACTTCTAGCCTAAAGACATAAGAGTCTGAAAAGAGCATTATTATATTGGTCTATAAGAATTGACTAATCACAGACAAGTATTCCCTTCTTATTCGACAATAAGAAGGGAATACTCGAAGATGATTAGTCAGTTTTTACAGATTATGGCATACGGTTACAGCCAATATAAACGCTCCTTAAAGCTGTCTACAATGGGCAGTAGCAGTAGTGGTAAGGCCGTAAGACACATCGGGAGTAAGCTAATTTTCCGGTATAAGGGTTGCCGCAAACAAAATTTCTGTAACAGTAACTTTAAGACATGAACTTAAGCCGATGAGCTAATCAGGATGCTTTAGATCTACTTACTCTAACGAAAATAGAAATAATAATAAATTTATCCATAAGGTGAATTTCAACCGGAAATTCATCTTATTGTGAGATTATGGATAAGTTAACTGTTATTTTCATTTCCGTTTTACGTGATCTACAATAGCAGTAGTGGTTGAGATTGTAAGAGTAATAAATTGACCAATCACAGTTGAATGTGAGAAGAATAATCGATTGTTATTGGTCAATCTCTTACTTTTACAGCCTCATCCATTACTGATACTGCTATTATAGACCACACATTAGATTACGTAATCTGAAGCAGTATCCTGATTGGTTAATCAGCTTAAATTTACACCTTCGCATTGTTACAGAATTTTGTATACAGCAATCCCTAATAGGACATAGAATAAATTCGTAAGCAACAAGAGAGTAGAACGTAAGAAATGGATTTCAACCATTCATTTATGGATTTACTTTACGTCCTATTATATTGGAAAACCACCTTACTCCCGACATGTCTTACAGCCATTATTGCTATTGTCCATTATAGACGAACGATTAAAGCTTTTCGAAGCGTCAAATGTGAATTTTAACGCTTCTTAAACACTTCATTGACTTTCCAGTTACTCTTTGTGATTTTGAATATTCATATACATTCCCCGAACTCTCCCCAAATGTGCATGAAATACATCTGTTACATTCCCCACATGTTCTTAAATATATTTTTTTTTAATATTTCCCAAACGCTTCACAAACTCTTCGCAAAGAATGCATGAAGAGTGCCGATACACACTTCTTAAACATTACACATTGATACTTCGTCTACGTTTCCTAAACGCTTCGCAAAGAGTATACAGAACATTCTAATACATTTCGTGCACTTCTAAGGCTAAATTTTTTTTTAATAGAACGTAAAGCAAAAATTAATAAAGTAGCAATTAAACATTAAAAAAAAATTAACGGAGTGTAAAAGAAGTGTTTGGCACGCGAAGAAGAGTATCAAATTACGGGTTAACAATTACGACGATTCTATTTCAGCTAATTACGATGGACTCGCTACTTCGTGATTGGTTGAAGTAAAACTGGGCAATCGTTAATCATTATCGTCAATTCGTAATCTGATACATAGCAGAATGCTCGTATGTAAACGAAATGTCGTTGAGCTGTATGCGGCACCGTCATCAGAGAGACGCAGTGAGTTAAAATTCTCGAATTTAAAAAACCACACGGAATAGGGTAAAAGACTATCTATAAAAATGACTAGCAATACGTCATCTATCGTCTTTTAATCATCTTATCATCGACTATATTCTTTCACTAAAAGATATCTTAATAGTTTAATCATTTTTTAGATGACTTTATGCTCTTTGGAATATATATTTTGTTAAATAACATGACAAATATCATTAGTAGATAGTTAATCGTTTAAAATATTTATATACTTTTACATTTAACTTTGCTAATTTCATGTATAGCAGCTTTTAGTGTTCAGCTCTAGCATAATGTAAGTGACCGAATTTACTATTAGAATTTGGTTGTTGGCGAGATGCTATTAAGAGGATCCTAAAGTCGTCTGTATTACCGAGCAAATAAATATTTTTTATATAACGATTATTTTTTTCCTAGGCTTTCTTACTGATTTGAAAATTTCCTTTTCCAGGATTAAAGTATACGCATTAATACGTGCTGTGAAATGGAATCTATGCTGAGCACGACAATAAATTTTGAAATCGAGACCTTTACCATTTCTTAATCTAGTATAATGTTAGAGCAATCAATATCGTAACAATATATATTTGATATAAAAACTTTGCAATCTATACTTATAAAATTGTCCACAGACATGTAGTTCATATGAACAAATAACGTCGAATTCTTGGAATTAGACTTAGACACTTTATTCGCGATGAATTTATTATACGGAAATTGACACGAATGTGCGACTGCGTGTATCACAGTTGCGTGAGATATTGTTGTGGTAGTATACACAGAATGGGACATTTTAATCGCCCCAGGCGAATATCTCAGAAAGAGAGATACAAGAAAAAATTTTATATGAAAGTTGTAGGTTTTCTTGAGAGAAAAGAAGGTAGAAATAACGGATTTTGAATAGGGGACACTAGCCAGATCAGGTCAAGGTCAATGAATTTTTTTAATGGAACCTCTCATTTTTCATTGCATTTTCTTGTAGTTTACAAATGAATAAAAACGAATTTTCAGTGCAAAAATTGAAATAAGAAAAACAATTTCCAATAACCTTGATCGTAACAAATGTTATCCAGGACATAATCCTGAACAACATTCAAGAGGTTTTAGTCGTCGGTCGGATACCTTGCGTAATACTAATGCCGGCGATACTGTAACTTTCAAGCCTTATAACTCGAAATGTAAATGTTAATGAAAAAATATTATAGTATTTTGGAAAATTCTTGAGGTGATCTACAAGAATACACAATGAAAAATGGGGATTCCATTTAAAAAATTTATGTTGACTTGACCTTGATGCCCTCTATCCAGAATTCATTATTTTTTTACCTTATTTCTTCTAAGAAAACCTATATCTTTCATGTAAAGTTTTTTCTTGTATCTCTTTTAATTTCTCAGATATTCGCCTGGGGCGATTGAAATGCTCCATCCTATAAAGATATGTCGATGTGCTGTAAAACAGCGACTTCTGATGATCTCGTCGGAATTTGAGCTTTAAGATCCTTCTCTCTTAAGATCTCCTTAAACTCTTACCGACTCATCCATTTCGACCAATCCCATCTTACTGACTGCTTTAGATCGCTTCCGACTCGCCAACCATCAATTCAACGTTTACATCCGATACAAGACACTCTTAACCGGATTTAATAACATCCATAGTTACTATTTTTATTATTTACTTAACTTTAATGTTATGTATTATTTGTATATAAGATTTGATATCAACAGCTGGCGTCAAATTAAATTCCACACTTTTTCTTTCATTCAACGTAGTTCTTTAATTCTCTTTCAAAACATTGTATTCACAAAATTATGTGATTTTATCCAAGTGTTATCACAAAGAATTGAACAAAAAATTAAAGAAGTATAAAATAAAAAAAATTTAATTTAAATAAAAAAATTTTTTATGTAAAACACTTTGCGTTGCTAGATCTCGAAATATAATACAATACGTTATGAAAACGAAAAAAAAATTTTTTTTTTCCATTTAACATTAAAATTAAATTTATTACTTTTTTAATTGTTTTAATTGTTTTTTTTTTATTTCTTATCTAGCAATGCCAAGTGATAAAAAATTTTTCTATTTAAGTTAAATTTTTAAAATTTTATGTTACTTCTTTAATTTTTTGTGATAACATTCGAATTGAGTAACGTAACGCAATTTTGTAATATAATAATATTTTGGAAGAGAATTAAATAACTATTGCTATGTTGATTGGAAGTGGGATTGAACTTGGCTCCAATTATTAATATCTTTTATGCAATGTTACATATCTTTAGAGTTAAGAAAAAAATAAATAAAAAAGACATAACACTTAGGTTTTATTTCTTAATTTGATAGAATTTAACTTGGCGCTAATTGTTGGTATCAAATCTTTTATACAAATGATATATATCATTAAGATTAAATAAATAATAAAGATACTACCACTTGGGTTTTACTTTCTAATTTGATAGAATATGTATTATAAGAAATATATTAGATAAGGAAGTTACAGCAAATAAAAGATAATTCTTCAAGGAACGTGACTTGTAGACATTATTATTGTGGACAGAAAATCAATACTGTCTTTTAATATATTTACAAGTGATGTCTAATTGAGATATATCACAAATGTTGGCATGTTATTAAATGTGCAACTCTTGTATACAAGATATGGCAAAAGTATCCCTTGAATATCTCAATAAATGTAAGTTTTACAGAAAAATGTTTCAAACAAAAAAGTTGTAAGATTTAAAAAGATCTTTTAATTGATCAATTTGATAATATTGGATAGCGTCGCCAAAGTGAAGTCAAATCGATTTTGTAACCCTTAATGTGAATGAATTATTTGGATCCGGAAATTTTAATCGGCTGCTATTTTTATATGGTTAATATTGTAAAGTTGAAATGAAGGGTAAAAAACTTGGATCCTTTCTCTATCGATCGCTGTGATGCAATTTTCATTGTCTTGATGCTAATTGTGATACAATAAAAGTTTGGCTTGGGTGACTTAAGTGACCCAGCAAATGTACATTCAGATTTTTGCCTAAAGTGAAAATTCGTTGCTAGTAAGTGCCTCTTCATTAGTGCTGTATTCATGTACAAGTGTTGTCATTTTATAATTAAAACATATCTTCATTATCAAAAAAGCATTTTTACGAGAGAAGCATCTGAGTAAAATGATCGCTCTGTTTTCTCAGAGTTATAAAATTGTGAATAAATAATACTTACATCATTATATATTTAATGTAAAATATTTTCATAATTTTTTCTTCTTTAAAGAAGAAAATAATCGATATACCTCTAGTATCATTTTTTCAAGCATGTATAAAAATGTCTCCACTTCAATCACTCAAATAATTATACTTTTTTGGAATAAATTAATATGACGTATTTTTTCTTAAAGTTTACGTTTTCCTCTTTTCAAAACATTGCTTATTTTTATCTGTATCTTTTTTTATCATAAAATCTTAAAGATAAAATCTTAAAGATTTTTTGAAAAAAAAAACTGCTCTTTTATTACAAATTGTTTTTTAGTATTTTTTGACATAACTTTTTCAATTATTATCAAAATCTTTTTATATTTTAATATTTCGATTCTATACATTCTGGAATTTCATTAAAAAAAAAAAATTTTTCCATTGAAATTTGTGATAATTATAGAGCTAGTCGAAAACTTTGTGGGTGATTTGGACCCTAGACATGTAAATTAAGACTTTAAAACAAGATATGTACTTGAAGATTAAATGGAAATCTCCATTTTTCATTGCATTTTCTTGCAGTTTATCTCGAGAGTTTTTTAAAACATTAATACAATATTTTTATTTGACTATTTTATACTTTTTGAGTTATAAGAAAATTACAGTATCTCCAGCATTATCTATGATGTACAACTGATAGTTGAAACTTTTCAAATATTGTTCAGAGTCATAATCTTGACATCATATGTTAAAGTCGAGGCTTTTTGGAGGTTTCTTTTTGTTTTATTTGTACAATAAAAATGAAAATTATAATAACCTCATGATTTTGAAAATAGCATCAAATAGCATCAAGGTTATAACCCTAAACAATATTTGAAAAGTTTCAACTAACAGTTGGATATCATAGATAATGCCAATGCTGACGGTACTGCGACTTTTCTTCTTAATCTTTATAACTCAAAAAGTAATTGATGAAAAAAATATTTTGTTACAATGTTTTGAAAAGTTTTCGAAAAAACTTATAAGGATATATGATGAAAAAATGGAGTTTTTATTTTAAAATATCTATTTGACCTAATCTTAGCGGCGACACCCAAGCTTAAATTGATAAGATTAATAATAAAAAAGTTTTAAACACTAAACAATTTAAACAATTTTTATCTGAAACATTTTTTTGTAAAACTTATATTTTCTATGATATTCAGAAGTTTTGGTACTTTTGCTTCGCCCTGTATATGTAATACTAACAATAGCTCTCAACAATGAATCTCTCAAAATTCATATCTAGAATGATATTGGATCCATATATATTTCAGTTCATAAAATATTCGAATAATTTAATAATCCGAATCTCGATAATGTTGAATGTTGCGTAAAACGTTACATACGTTACGTGCATTTAATTATTTATCTTTTTTTCACTAGGTCAAATGTCCGCACACTCGATCGTATTAAATTGTATCTGTTCAATGAAAATATAATGCCACGCAATATCAATTGTTCGATTAAGAAAAAATTAACTTCTAACTTATAAAAGTCTTTCTTGCATTATCATCTTTAAATTATGTAAGTTGGTCGATGTAAATAGTATCTATCTATGTATATTCGTTGGATAATAAAAATTAATTCATGACAACTTTGTAGCAAAAATTGTTGCTTTATGCTTTCGTTTCTTGTTTGAGTTTAGACTAGGTAAAACACTTCTCGTACTTAGCTAATGGAAAATTCGATCGATTGTTTCGAACATATTATTCTTGCATTCGCTCAATAAATGTTTCAACGTTGTTGAAAATTTAACGATGCGTCCATCAGCAATGTCACGCATTTGTGTTTTGGAGTTCAGAATATCCGTCGCTTTTAAATCACGTGGATGATACAAAATACAAGGTACAAAAAAATTGTTAATTTACTTTATGTGCAACAATTATCACAATAAGGAAAATTGATATTTTATCAAAGATAATCTGTTATTCATACGATTCGCGTTGCGCGCTTCCAAAATTTTATTCATGATAAAACCTGACAGAATAAAAGTATTTAAAATGTTGAAAAACAAGAAGACTCGACATATGTCATCGAGACAGATGTTGTATTTACAAAAGGCTCTTTTCGCCAAATAAACGGTAACAAATAGAGAACCGGCCAGATCTGCCAGATCTTCTCATTATAATGCTGTACGGGGGGGGGAGGGAGGGGGGGAGTTAAGGTGTCCTCACGCCGAGCCGTATAAGAAACTGGATATATCGTCAGTGTAAACAGTATATTTTTTTGATACAAAAACGTTTAGATAGATCAAGATCCAGGTCCAATAAATAATGCGTTCGTGCCATGATATTTAAGAAATAATAATAACTGTAGTGAATATAGTTAAGTATAACTCGAAAGAAATGTAAAATAACAAAAATCATAGTACATACAAAAATATTGCATAAATTTATATATACAATACGATTATTTTTAGTTAGATTAGTTAATATGAAATAGAGAATAGTATCGTCATTGTGAAACAATCTTTAGATATCCGTATATCTATATATATTCGCACATACTGCATGTCTGTGCAGTCTGTTGTTCAACAATAAAGCCGATCGTCAAGTTCCTAGGATCATGTTATAAGATACGAGAAGAATAAGGAATATTTAACAATTCTATATGGAGACGCAAAAATAAAACGAAAGGTATTGCCAGTGTATCGCAATGTGTCAATTCTCTATAACCCAATTTTTTCTCGTGTTTAAAAAAAATTAACGCATAACTAATAAATACTGACGAATTAAGAAATAAATTTAAATGTTTTTAATATTTTATTTTTAAAAAATAATTTGTAATCTTTAAGTTACAAATTACAAATAATGGATGATAATATTATATATAATATTGCATACAATAAATATATATAGAGGAAAAATAGGGTTATAGAATATTATTTTGTTTTATTTAAATAATTTAGTAAATATTTATGTGACATAATTACTTTTATATAAGTTTGTTAGCCATAGAGTGTATACTTAAGTATGACTTTACATGTCATACATGCACATTTCGTTATCAAATTTAGTTCAATTATATCATTTAAAAGCAACATTCAAAACCTCTAAACTAGAATGTAATTAAAACAAGTAAACCATATAACTGACTGTTACAAATCAGTACGCGATTTTTTAAAACACGCAATTTGAAAAATCACATGATTTTAGAAATAATTTTTCAGCGATCATATATGATTTTATAGTTATCGAATTTTAAATAATTAAATTGGATTGGAATAAAAGAGAAAAAACATATTGTTGTGACTTTTCATATTATATAATTTTTAAAAAAATCGTACCGATTTGAAATAATTCGTTATGTGATTTATATTTTAATTACATGATTTCGTTATATTACTTTGTGACATGATTTGTGATTTTTTTTTAGTAGGACTGTCAATAATAACATTTCAAAAACGAAAAATTAATTCGATTCGCATTTTGATAAGATCAAGCGACGAGATGCCAAGTGCATAAAAAACAAAACGAACCGCTTGCCGTGTGACCATCACGTATATATTCGTGCCGTTCATGTCAAATTCGCTACACTAACTTTATGTGGAGTTTTGACATCGACAAACTTTAGAATAAAATTGCTCAGAAATCGCAATCAAAACTCTGAAAACGCTTTTATTATATAATATCATCGGTATCTTTCGATTGCGATCAGTCTGAATAAAATTGATGCATCCGATGCATCAAAATCTGGAGATCGAGTCCCGAAAAGGGACTATTTCAGATTTTCAGATTTTTTTCAGTCTTACGTGTGTCACATAAGACCTGTTCTTTTTGGTTGAACTTTTTTCTTTCTTTTCTTTCTTCCTGGAGAGAAAAGAAAGAAAGATGAACTGCAAAAGTTCAGCTAAAAAGAACAGGTCTATACATAAAACATTTTGTCCACCAAGCTGCCTTTCACAATCTTTTTATTCTTATTAATATTACATTTAAATTAGCAATATAAGTAAACATCAATGTACATACATATATAATAATTATCAATGTTATGTGTGAGAGAGAGGGAGGGGAGGGGAATTTGTGGAAGCATGAGAGTGTAAAAGAGAAAAAATGAGGGCAAGGGGAAAATGAGAAAAAGCGAGAGAAAATGTAGACAAGAAAGGGTAGGAGAAAATGAAAGAGTACAAGAGGTGAAAAAAAAAGAAAGAAAGGGTGAAAACAAGGAAGGCAATTAATTTTTATTTTTTATTTTTATAAGATTTAAATTCTGTGTTATTATGTTTTCAAAAATTTACAAAAAGCAGTGAAATGAATTCCCTGAAAAGAATCTCTTTAAAAAGAAAAAATATACGCCAAATACATAAAAAAGGTATTGAACGTTCCATTCCTTTTAATAAAAAATAGATACGAAATAAATGAAATAAATGCAATTATAGAGTATTTTATAACGCAAAATTCATAAGATAGTTGATAGATTAAAAGTGACTAAAATAGTCAACTACATTATAGTGAAGAAAACAGCATATATTTTTTCTTTTTTAAAGAGATTTTTTTTTTTTTAGATTCAGCAATATTTCAGTCATCTCTATTTCTCATTTCTTTGAGTTCACAGTTTATTTTAACGATTTCAACAATTTATTTCCATCAGGGATGCGAAAAGAATAATTTTTAATTTAACTGAATGCTGATGTAATCATCGTTATATAATTGCGGTAAAACAAAGATGAAAATTACGTGTCAACTGACGCGACAGACTGAATTATGTTGATTGCCGATACGTGCGTGTCAAGAAACGGAGGGAAAAGTGTCGAGCGTATCGGTTACATCATCACATTGCAACGCGTAAGACAAGTAGGAAGATCCATTGACTGCATTTCGAGGTGTAAATTTCCAATGCATTGTGATATATTAATAAATAATTAATTATAATGTATAAATGACTAGATAAGTTTACGGATATGTACAGAATTGTTTATCAAAGATACGACAGTTTTGAAATATGGAATGTAATATTTTAAGAGGAAACGTCGATTCATATAATCATATATATTCTTAATAAGTATATATGATTCCAAACAATTCAAACTAAAACACGGATATTTTAATTATTAATTAAAAGTATTAATACTTAGATGACATTGTCGCAATATCTAAGGTATTCATGAATATAAAGATTGGGATTGGAACTATCGATAGTCATCGGTCACCCGCGAGTATATTTCATTCTTGACGCTAGCTGCGACTGTGTCACTCAAGAACACTCCGTATCGTTAGTCCGCGAACGCGAGTGCTTGCGAGATTGCTTCTTGTTTTTTCTTTCAGTTTGTGTTTGAAAATTCTTCATTTCTTTACCGAAAGGGTTTCCCGTTGAATTCGTACACATTACATACACAATCATATTTAAATAACTTATCGTTAGTAATTCTCATAATTCTTAAATGATTTTATTTTTTACTTTCTCAAGCAGCCGCACAAACTTCTTTCTTTATTAAGTGAAATCTACAGTCTATATTTTGTAATCTTCCAAATAAATTTACCAGTGCTAAATTCTGTTTTATTGTACTAATCATAATCGTGACGATGTGGTATTTCAGCAATCAACAGAACGGAGCTGCCATCACAACGATTACTTCACATGTGGACATCGCCGTCGCGACTCAGGATCGGCCGGGCACCTAGGAAAAAGATATAGCCTTCAGCTGTATCATAAGCCGCGCTCAGTGAAGAATGGAGAACACCGATGGATCCAGAAGAAAGCTTTCTTTTCTTAGTTTTGGTAAACGAATATCGGTGAGTAATTGACGAACAATTAATATATAGCATAAACGTGAAAAACACCCCGGAAATAAATCGAAGGAAAACTGGTTTGCTTTGTATATGTATGTCTCAGTGTAATCTATAACAGCGTATCGGATGATTTAATAATTATACGTCGATAAACAATATTTTATATCGGAATTGATATATTCCGACTACTGCGATGAATACACTTATAAGGGAAGTTATCCAGATGTCCAATTAGTTTTGAAAAAGTAATAGTTAGAAGTTATAGTATCTTACCTCTTACTAAAAACTCATAAAATAAAAGAAGGTTACGAAAAAAATGTTGTTTAAATTTTTGGAACCACTTATAGCGAACTTTGAACGCATTTTTCTAATGAATATTAAATTTTCCGAGCGAATGGCACACATTTTAGTCAATAGGAAGTAGAATACCGTTACTTTTTCAAAACTAATTGGATATCTGAATAAGTTCCTTTGTTTGTTTTGGGTCTGACCAAAATCGAAATTTTGATTTCGGTTTCGGTCAGTTTCGATGAAAAATCAGAATTTCGATTTCAATTTCGGTCGAAATTAAGAGAAAATTTCGGTAAGTAAACTGAAAGTGTAATAAATAAATTGTAATGCGCCGATAAGCATTCGAAAAACTATGTTATTATCGGTGCCGATTGCTGCAAACCACGATAGCTCTATATTCTTCCTTCTTTATCTTTTTTTACTCGCCAAGTTGCTACATATCTAGTATCTGAATTTCCTGATAATTTATAGGAAATTCCTTATAATTTAAGGAATAATAAAATAGTAATAAAATCTTATTTTTAGAAGAGTACATAAATTACATATTTTGATATCTTCGAATGATTTTCTGAAAATAATCGTGTTTGTAAGATATATCAAAAAATTTTGCTTTTGATTTCGGTCAAAATTGAATTTACGAATTGACATTGCGGATTCACGAAATCTGATTTAAGTTGACCTCTTTATATAAAAAACGAATATCTAACATACATAAATTGAAAAAACGAGTACATTAGAATTAGATGCTCCAATAAACTGTAAAGATACACCTAAATATACAATTACAGTATTTATCAAATATTGTATTATTAAATTATCAAAATCAACTCCCAATTTGATCTATAAGAGATAACTTAGATTAAAATATTAACTCCGCGTTGTCTTCATTGACAAAATACTCCTCTGTTAATGTATCTAATATTAAAATATTAAATCGCTGAATTAGATATTCATTTGATTTAATAGAGATTCAAGTAAAAACGTCGACAGCACAATCAGTATAGAAAAATAAAGTCATGTTAAAAAATTAAGATTTGAAATACCATATTTTTAATACACTCTATTAAGATCAAATCGCAAATTTAGTTCGTTCGGTTAGCAGGAACTTGAACTAAAAAGTCACCGCGCGACTATAGTTTATAAGTATAAAATTGCGTTAAAAATTATGTGCACCTTCATGTTTAGTCTTGAAATATTCTATTTTTAATATACTATTACGATTTTAAAGCATCGATTTAATTGCTCGCTTTAACAGGAACTTAAACTGGAAGGTCGACGTTCAAGATCAAGTTCTTGAAGTTGTTGTTAAATCGAATGAGCACATAATTCTATGATTTAATATAGTATTATATTTCTTAATATAATATAATATTATATTTCTTAATATAGTATATTTTAAATAGAATATTTTAAGTCTAAAAACATAGATGCACTTAATTTTTTAACTTTACTCTTGTTAGCTGGTCGCGCTGTAGATATTTTCGTTCAAATTTCTAGAAATACTAAGCCGTACGAATATCTAATTCGGTGATTAATATTTTAATATTACATTAACAGAGGAATATTTTGTCACTAAAAATAAGGCGGAATTTAATATTTTAATATAAGTTATCTTTTATAGATCAAACCAAGGGAGATAATTGATTTTCATAATTTAATAATATTTGATAAATACTGTAATATATTTTGGTGTTTCTTTGTAGTTTTCTAGAGCACTTAATTTTGAAATATGTTGTATGAAATATGTTGTATGAAATAGCTCTGGAAGAGACTAATTTAATAGGGATCGGCATGTTGAAGTGATGCATTCACTTCTCATATAGCACACTTTATTCGAGGGATGTCCTGAAAACTCTCTAGAACATGCAAATCTTTTGGACGTCTTTAGAATGTGACTTCCAGATGACTTATTGCACATAATGGCGGAGTTGATTCTGTCTCGTGATCTGAAACTAATCAAAAGTTGAACTCATTTGCAGTGTGAACAAGATATGTGAATTTTTGCAAAGAAAGCTTAAAACTTGATTACTTGATGGATCTCCTTACTATACATCCGCCGGTATGGATTACTTGTCTATTCCATAGAGGTTTGTGCTGGATATGGGTTTTATCATATTCTAATATAAAACGTATGGTGAGACAAGACTAGCTAAACAAATTTAATTTTTCTAAACGTGTTCAAATCGGATGTAAGCAGATGTAATTTTCGAATAAGTTACAATGATCCATATTGTACTTTCTTGCGAAATGTTGTATGTACATATAAAGGAACAGAGACTCGCTCTGCAAAATAGTGTGCGAATTATTGCACGTTATTTCATCGCAGTTATCTTCCGACTCTGACATAGTTTCGTAAAGGCGAGATAAAAATGACCTCGAACAGGACTGATTGGCCTGATTGTTGACGGTCACGGGTCAATAACCATTTGACACCGTGTGTAGCGCATGCGGATCGCACGACACAAATTGGAAACGCGAAACGGCGCCGCGGCACGTGACTTCGATCGGAACATCAGAAGGAAAGTTGCCGGCGGGACTCCACGTTGCCACACGCTAAACCACTAAATATATAGAGGATGTCTTATAATTGTTCTGTGGAATGGAGTTCGTGGACATATTTTCTCATGTTGATAAAAATGAAAAAATGCAGTACTAAAAAGTTGGAAAAATTCTGAAAAAATTCGTAGAGTTCTATAAGAAGAAAATAAACAGTTTTCATCTCTTGCAGTTTTTCTGTAAAGTTGATAGTATTTGAGTAAAAAATTATTGAAGACCAATTTTTGGCAATTTTTAACAATTAATATCTTATTAACCATTGCGAAAATTGCAAAATGGTAGAGGACGTCTCAGTTTAGTTCGCGAACTCCTTTAGAACAATTATCAGATATCCTCTCTCTCTCTCTCTCTCTCTCTCTCTCTCTCTCTCTCTCTCT
>Ga0157363_1000727_pt1 | contig 25826 bp, 23 predicted proteins | sample AttsexASBM1_FD_111477 | JGI IMG/M metagenome (GOLD analysis project Ga0157363, IMG submission 111477) | Fungus gardens microbial communities from leaf cutter ant in Ribeirão Preto, State of São Paulo, Brazil - Atta sexdens ASBM1 | ecosystem: Host-associated > Fungi > Mycelium > Unclassified ... | reverse complement strand
CACTTTTGGTAAAAGGAAGCAAAAAATGATCTTGGAGGCGCCGGGTATCGATCCCGGTACCTCTCGCATGCTAAGCGAGCGCTCTACCATCTGAGCTACGCCCCCTTTTAATCTGGATCGCTTGCAGAATTATTTTAGATAATGATTGTGATTTTAGGAAACAGTTACATCTATAATTTTGCATAATCTCAGAATTCATATTTATCATTTGTGCAATAAAAACGAGTTATATTTCTATGATATATGTCATTTTCATGATCAACTTTGAAAATTGTAAATAACCTTTGAATAGAAATAAATCTTTAAAAATTTTAATATTTTGTACACACAAGATAAACTGGTTTCACACTTTCAGAGACATTTTCATAGATTTTATATAAAAATAATGTTCCATTATCCTAGACATGGCCGATAATTTTATCCGACTATGTACTAAAAGTAATATAATATTAATTCCCGAAATGAATAAATTAATCAAATAATAAACTTAATGGGAATTAGCGCTGTAGAAAGTGCGCGATAAATATCAACGTAACATTTAATCAAATATCTGACTTTTAATTAGAACAAATAGTTACAAAATTTCAATAATCGCTCGTACTTGTTACATTGATATTTTATCGCGCACTTTCTATAGCGCTAATTCCCACAGCCTTTAAGTTTATTACTAGATTAATTATTATGTACTAATTTTCGACGAGATGAGGTAATTCCACAAGTTTGATATTACACTGGTATTTCTTTGTTATTTGGGAAAATAGAACATTATAGATAGAATCTCAACATTGAATATGAAAAGCTCGCAGAGAACTCAATACCTGAGCTGTGTACTGATTTCGACGGACTTGCAAATGCATCAATATAGCAATCGTGTTTGCACGTGCAACGATAAAACTCAATGATAAAACACAGTAAGAATAGTTAATTCCTTTACAAGAAATAGACGCTGTAGAATTTTGATAAGGATATTAATGTACAGAATATACAATCTAGTTTCGATAAAAATATGAATATTAATACGTTGTAAAATATACAATAGTACTATATAGATATAAAAAAATGATATACAATCAAATGATATAATAAGTTTCCATAAAAATGAAGAATTCTCGCGACACAAGATATCACCAAAAACATATGCAAGCAATTTTGACAAAAATATGGTGAATATGGTGAAGTTTGGGCGCAAGTAGAAAGATCGATGCTAATCTCTAAGGTTGGGTACAATATTTGGCATATTACATTCGAATATCGTAATATTTTTTTAATTAATAACAAATGATATAGTTGTAATATTAAAATATTTGATTAGGATTCGGAAATTGTAGAAATCATAAGTTTATACTCAAGATCTCTCATCGCATCATGATTATCCAATAGTTATCAACACTCGTGATTCACTTAATTATAGAATAATCTTAACATGTAAATCGAAATTCTACTGTGCTATTCTATTATCCACATGATTTTCTTGATTATTCTATAAATAGCAGGAATAGCACAGTAGAACTTCAATTTATGTGTGAGAAGTGCCTGAATCAATACCTAGTGTCTGCAAAATATCTTCTTTTGATAATTTTGCTTATTGCAATCATAAGAGTTCTCTTGATCAGTTCTATTGCAAACATCGTAATTGAACGATCGGTTAGACTGATATCAAGACCGTTGAAAAGAAAATTCACTTAAAGGAGAAAGAGCATAAAGAATGTAACGATCATTACATTTGTCTTTCTTCGAACGATGTTATTCAATTATTGTTGATAGTAATAACCTTGATCATTTCTATGGGCAGACAGATGAGACGATAGAATTGTAATTCAGGTGATTATATCGAGAGCTCTTGTGCCTGACACGCAAACAATACCATAATCGATTTCCAATATTCTCATTTTTCTTTTAATATCATTGTATTAAACCTTTACCATTGTTAGCAATAGTAACAATATCATGATATGTAATGAATGATCGTTATCTTGTTATTTTGTAAACAATCCTCTTGTTTTTTAATCAAACGAGGGAGAATATCAAAATTAACGAACATTTTTCGCAACGTAGCTATTTTTTATCCTTTATGGAAAGCTCTTTGATAAAAACATTTCCCGATTGAAAAATTTTAAATTTAAATTAATGTTCTCTTTTTTAGAATGTTAATAGTTTTAAAATATGATATTTTCTATTATAAAAAAGAAAAGATAGTATTTTAGAATAATTATAAAATTTTATGGCTAATTATGATTTTTCTCATTTTTTAAGTATTTCTTCAGAAAGGTTTTGTTTACCTAGATATTTACAGAAAATATTTTTTTATATTCCTGCAATATTTCTTAATTAATTTTTTCCAGTATTACACGAGTGATGTAACACGTGGAGGAACTCGCAGAGAAGGCTGGGGCAGCGCAGAAGCGACGGAGATGGTGCTCAACAATCTCTTCTATATCACAGCGAAGTTCTCAGACGAACATCCTAAAGAGACAGAAGAACTTTGGACGACTTTGTGTAGTTGTTGGCCAAACAATCTTAAAGTCATAATCCGCTATTTAATTATCGTCTCGGGGATGGCACCTCAGGAGCTGCTACCATACGTGAGTGAAACTTTTAGGATAGCTTTATTTGCAGCGACAAGGCAGTAATAATAAAAATTGAGAGAAGGAGAGAAAGAAAAACATTTCCATATATACATTGATTATCGTAAAGAATATTACTAAGACCTCGGTAATCTAAATGTTTAGGACGCTCGTATGAAATACAAGAGATCCGGGTTTGACTCCCAGCCGAAGTAATATTTTTCGCAATAAATTTATTTTTCAGCATTTTTCTAATGGGATTTCTGATTGAGCATCAAATTATTAAAACTGTTTGTCAATTTAATTCGTGATATTACTACAGTAGTTTAATTGCATTTATAAATCCGAAAAACCAATTCGACGCGCAATTCGAGTAACTACAAATATGATATATATATATATATATATATACATGTGCGTATATATAGATTAAAGTATATATAGATTAAATAATTCAGATTGAATTATTTAAGCATTAAAAATCTAGCTTTAACCGTCATTACTTTTATTTCTTTTTGTTGAATAAAAATTGAATCATTAGGCAAAGCGTGTGGTATTGTATCTGGCACGAGCCCGTCCGGATCGTCTTGTCGACGAAATGATGACAGAGTTGGAAACGGTCGAAACTCTGAATTGCTTGATCGAGCGGACTGAAACGCCACCTTTTTACCGGCTTACTAGCATGAGAAAAGCCTCGTCACACAGCGATGCACCCGCTGCTGATCCTGCCAATCCTCCCCGTGATCTCGGTGTCGAAAAAGGTACCATCCATACGAAAAGGCACTCCGGAGAAGATCCCGTCAAAACCGGGTAAGTATTATAATACTTGTTGAAATATATTATTTAATTAAAATTTAAAGTTTCCATAATTGTATCTCTTAAGTTTATTTTTACGAAAATAGAAAGAGATGTCTGAAGACAACTAATTTTGTGATATAATCGTTCTTTGATCTGCAAGAATTCTAATTTATTTCAAGATATTTGAAATTTTCTGCAGCTCAAAATCTGATACCGCGCTTAGAGCACTTGCGGGATTTCAAACTCCAAGAGCAGAAAAGACAAGGACTGCGAGCGGTCCACCAGTTCTTCCAGATGATCTATCAACTCCGACGACGGAAGCCGAGGTACATATTCTATTAAAAATTTGATTTATCGTTATAAAAAGTTAAAATCTTAAAATTATACAAAAGTTTTGCTTCTTTTGATGACAAAGTGACGAGTAAAAATATGTAAAAGCTTGAGAAAGCACCTAATGCATTTTAACAGGACAGTCCAATTTGAAATTGGAAATTAATATTGTTTTTAGTTAACTACCGATGAGTCTTGTTACGCTGCTCGTAATGGACCAGTCGGAGTGAATGGAAAGATGCCGTGTGTCGATGAGAAATTTGATATTCCTCAACCGCATCCCTTGCCAATGCCAGAATACGGCGGATATTTCGCTCCTTTAACTGAATACTTGCCCGACAGCTCTCAGCCGATAAGCGGATTTCATAGGTGAGTGCAACCTACGGTATTTCATTCATTTCGCTAGATATGATATGCATTAATAATCTGATTTTGTTATATAACCCTTCAGATGTAACATCGCTGTGATGTTGCTCACCGACGTGGTCATCGACGGAATCCAGCTTGATTGGGCCATACATGTTCCTTTGATGCTGCACATAGTTTTTCTCGGTCTAGACCATTCCAGACCATTGGTACGGGATCACTGTCGTTGTTTGCTGCTGAACTTGCTGGTCGTACTTGGCGATCATCGTGATCATCTCGGCGTGGCACGTGTGTTACTCGCCTCGAAGACGGAGCAATTGGGATTGGGATTGTCCACTCCGACTCTACCAGTGTTGGAACACAATTTTACGGAGATGGATCCAGAGTTTGATAGTTATCTGTACGGTCCTCCTGCAGTTCCACCCCCCACGACACCACCACCATCGTCTTCACCACCTCCACCCTCTTCGCCCCCACCTCCTCCACCTCCTCCACCACCGCCTCCGCCACCACCTATGCCTCCCGATTCTTCAGCATCTCCGCCAGCACCTCCGCCACCTCCGCCGCCACCTCCTCCTCCACCGTTGCCGTCTTCCTCGGTTACGGACGGTACACCTACTCATTCATCTTTGTCGAATTCGACGTCAACTCCACCGATGTCGATGAATCACTCGAATCAATCGACAACAGATGACAGTAAAGATTATGGGAATTCTCATTACGGTAAGATATCCAGATGCGCTACATAAATTTATTTTTACTTTGTATTTATAAAAAAAATGTACAGAAATAATAAAAGAAACAATTTTACAGAACCAGCGGTATGCAATAGCTGGCCGACTGCGAGCGGAACGGCGACGAATGTGCCGCCTGTTATTGTAACGCCAGAGGACACACATAATTGGACCGGTCCTCAACCGGGCCCCAATATGCCAATACAAGACGTCATTAAGTCCTTAATCAATTTCTTAGCGTCTAGGTATGCACGTTAATCACATATTCGGAGAAATAAAATAAATAATTTAATTATTATGTTTCTTATATTATATTATAATTTTTATGATAGGACAAATCAACCGCTTTGGAATTATGAGGATATGACTGCCAAAGTATGGTGGGTGCGTAGTGCCGAGCAACTTACGATATTATTGCGGCACGTGTTACGTGTCTTTAGAGACTCTTTACCTCACGCATTAGTTAGCCAGAGATGGGCGCAAACGGCGCTGCAATTAGGACTCTCTTGCTCATCCAGACACTATGCAGGAAGATCTTTGCAAGTTTTTCGAGCATTGCGTGTTCCCATAACGTCTAGAATGCTGTCTGATATCTTATCTAGATTGGTGGAAACAGTTGCTGAGCAAGGCGAAGACATGCAGGTATCAATTTCTTGTTGATATAATTACTTTTATTTTAAAAAATATAATTGAGAATGATTTTAAAAAGAATTTTAAGTTGATTGGTATCTTGAATATTTTATGATTATAATATTAGAATTTTCATGTGCATTAGGGATATGTAACAGAGTTATTGCTAACGTTGGAAGCAGCTGTTGATTCACTCGAGTCAGACTTTAGGCCTCTTGATTTTATGAAGGAAATCTTTAAATCGACGCCTAATTTGAATAACAAAGATCCTGTATCGGGAAATGTAATCGGAGGGAAGCGTAGTCCAGGTGGAAATGGATATCCAACTGGACCGTACATGTTTTCTCACTTAAATCAAGGCGGACATACTAGGAGCACTAGTTATTCAGTTAGCTACTGCATGAAGAGATCCAGCGGTGGAAATTCCGCGACCAGCGATATGAAAGGTTACTATTTGATACTTCTTGTATTGTATTTACAATACTTACTAGATTTCCAAGTATAAATTTTAATTCTAATTCATTGATTTGAACAAAAACTTTTGTCTATAGAATTGGAAAACAGAACTGGCGGCAACAAGTATCCTAACTCGAACTTGTCGAGATCAAGGTCAGCACAGTCTTTGAAATTATTAGGTGATTCCGCCACGCAGGATGACAAAATGACAATATTAGCGCAACTGTTCTGGCTGTCAGTATCCTTGCTTGAATCAGATTATGAACACGAGTTCCTTTTGGCATTGCGGCTACTCAGTCGCGTACTGCACAGGCTACCACTCGATCGACCAGATGCCCGGGACAAGGTTGAGAAATTGCAACAGCAACTGCGATGGACTTCGTTTCCCGGTGTACACGCGCTGTTATTGAAAGGATGCACCAGTCCAAATACATACGAACCAGTCGTTACATTGCTGTCTCAATTCACACCTCTATTAGATCTGCCAGTCGTCGATCCGACGCAAAGCCTCGCATTCCCGATGAATGTTGTATCATTGTTGCCTTACATGTTATTAAATTACGAAGATGCTAACGAACTTTGCATCAGAAGCGCCGAAAATATTGCGCAAGTAAGTCTTTTCTTTTTATTGACTTTCTATCACATTAACGTATGAAAAATGCAATTATCAATTTATTTACTGAAATATACTTATTTATTAACTCCTTTTTTCTTGTAGGTAAGCGCAGAAAAGGGAAAGAAATTAGAGAATCTTGGTACTGTAATGACGTTGTACAGCCGGCGTACTTTCAGTAAGGAAAGTTTCCAATGGACTAAATGTGTAGTGAAATATCTTTACGATTCTTACGCTCATCTTAGTTTCAACATGCTTGCTTTCCTTGTGGAAGTACTGGAGAAAGGTCCAAGCAGTGTGGCATTGCCAGTACTCAGTATTATACATTGCATGTTGCATTACGTGGATTTGGCATCTCCAGCCGCGCAACCGATCAATACCGAACTGTTGAGAGTGATTTCTAAATACGTTGAGGTAAAGATTTAAATATTTAATTAGCTTCATAATCGTTTATCAAATAAATAAACTAATATTTCAGGGCACTCAATGGAAAGAAGCGTTAAAAATCTTGAAGCTTGTAGTGACAAGATCATCAACACTCGTAGCGCCACCGACTTCGATGCACGGTTCATCTTGGGATTCTTCGCTATCATCACCACATCCTAGTTTCACTGATACAGAGATATTTACCAAAAAAGAGCTACCGGGTAAATCGACATTTCCGTTTAAATTAATTATTTTTATTTTCCCTGAATGTACATTATCAATTTTGTTTTTTTTTTCCTTTGCGGCATGCATGCATGGCACGGATGATTTCTTGCACGACACCCAGATTGCGATAAGAACAACAATAATGATAGATAATCTTTTCCTAAAATAAAATAATTATTTTTTTAAACCAAATATAATGCTTTGAATTATATTATACTTTCTTAAGTATATTTATTACTTATGTTTCTACGATTATTTGGACTTTTGTGTATCTAAAATCTTTTTAACTAAAGTATTTTACAAAATGTAATAAAAAAATGTGTTCTATTATTATCATGTAAAAATATAGATTTTATTTTTATTAATCATTTTTTAAAATATTTTATCTGTTTTATTTTTATTAATAGGAAGAACAATGGACTTCACGTTCGATCTGTCTCAAACACCAGTAATCGGTCGACGTTGGCTGATACGTCAAGGTACTGAAGAAAAATTAATCAGTTCTCCACGTTGTTCGTTATCTCTATCACCGGCTGAAAATAGTGCCATTGCCGGTTGGAAAAGACCATGGATGTCACAGGTATAATTATTAAAAATATCAAACAAGAATCTATTATGATTGCAAAAGATTTGATTAGAAAGTGATAACATTTATAGACAGAAAATTTAATATATTAATAATATGTATAAATTATGCATTCAAGATATATAATCGATTTTTTTTCAATAGGGTCGTGTCAGGGAGTGCTTGGTAAATCTGTTAACGACATGTGGACAAAGAGTTGGTTTACCAAAGAGTCCATCGGTACGTTTTTATTTGCAGATGTTTCAATTATTAATTCGAATAGTGTGTCCTATCCTATAATTTATCCTAATATAATACATATGTATATGTACATTTACATGTAATTATATAATATTTTATTCTGAATTATCTTAAAACACTTATATTTTGTAAATTTTTTTCTTAAGAAATAAATTTATATAAATATAGGTATTTTAAAATAAAATAATTGCATAATATATATATACGTAATATAACTATTGTAAATATATATAAGTAATTGTATAATATATATACATATGTATATATGTATATATAACTAGTAAACATGTGATCACATCAGAACATGCCATAGCATGCTTTATAGCGGAAGGCGGATATGTTTTTCGAGCATTCTTAATTTATTACAACTTCAGAAAATGAAGTTTAATCTTATTAATCTTACTTATGTTCATCTGACATTTTTGGAGCTCTGGAGTCACCGCCTGAAGTATTGATATATAATTAAGAATCACCCTGTACATCTTACAAAAAACAACTGACTCTCATTACCCCTTTCTAGGATGAGCACATTAGTTCAATGACATTGTATAGCAAGGTAAAGGGTTACTTATAAATGCCATCTGCACATCCACTGTAATTCGCAATATTATAAGTAATTAAGAGCAATGTTTTTTGAGTCTTTTTTTCACGCTTCAAGTCAGCTTTATAAAGTGCTTTCACTCGCACATTGTTACAGGAATAATAAAACATTTGTGTAAGATATTATAAAATGATAGTAGAGTATAATTTTGTAGCACAGTCATCTGGGATCTATATATTATCTTTTTTTTCATGCTTTGTCGTCTATTGTATGTGTGATCATATGAAAAATTATTTGTATATATAATAGAAGTTTTTTGCATATTCTTGATGATTGCTGGATACATAAATTCTATAATCTGATAATGTATTATGTGTTATCAGTTGTTTTAATATAAAACGTATAATTTGATATAAAACGTATTAATTGTTCGCTATTATGTACATATATGCAGCCGCTATCGCATTAGCTGTTAATCTTTTGAAAACTTGGTATCATGTGGCTATTTTTTATCTTTCAGCATTACATCCTAATTTGACATTATTGTTTTCTTTATAATTAAAATTTATTCTTTGATATTAATATAACTATAATTATTTATTAGAATTTGAAGGAGAAATTGCGATAGCTCCAGAGCACTTTGTATATATGATTAGTTATTGTACACACACACACACACACACACACACACACACACGCGCGCGCGCGCGCGCGCGCGCACACGCACAATTGTAGAATAGCTTAAGCAAATTCACGTAATCAATCATAATTGAGATATTTGAAAGCAATTACAAATTGAGAGATTTAAGCAGCAAAATAAATGGATTCAATAATGTTGAATAATATTTAATGTCATAGTAATTTTTTCTCTTTATCCACAAAATACGAAATATGCTATAGCTATTGATTTCATATTCATGAAATTGTCTTATGTATTTGCTTCTAATCTTTTCAATTTCTTTATTTACGTTTTTTAACATACTATCAATCATTTTTTTAAATTCAGGTCATATTCAGTCAAAGTTCGGACTTGATGGAAAGGCAATCATCCATGGCTTCTTCAACAGAGGAGGTTTCTGGTGCGAATAATGATTTGAGTGGAGGATCCAGACGGGATGACGAACAGTTTGGTGTATTTAAGGACTTCGATTTCCTTGAATATGAAAGTGAAAGCGTTGAGGTAAGCTTATAATTCGTTACACTTATGCTTTATTACTTTTGAATGGAGAATATTGATTTCAATTTTTTTCCGTTAAATTTTACAGGGCGAGAGTACTGACAACTTTAACTGGGGAGTTCGACGTCGTCCTCTTAGTGAAGGAGAAGAACGAGAACCTAGTTTGCGACAATTCGAGGAAAGTTTAAGCGAGAAGACGCCATCATCCAGCAAACACACAACGCGGGTAAATATGTAAAAAAAATTAAAATTAGTTTTATTATACATATATAATTTATATTCTTTATATACTTTTTACCTTTTTAAATTATTTGTTTATATATATTAATAAAATTCTGAATGTCTGTAGCGCGGTGTTACCGAAGAATCATCAGACGACGAGGCAGGATCAGAATCACCTTTGGACGAAGTACCAGGAGGGTCTGGAACAGGGCAGGAGGCAAACAGCATTCCGGGAATGTTCCCGCCGTCTTCTCTTTCATTGATACCTAGTCGCACGCGTCACGATTCATCTACAAGGTCTGATACATCGTAAGTTTCTGTATGAAGATCTTCGAAAACGAGTATATTAATCGTTTTATTTAAATTCTTTACCTATAGTGGCTCGAGTGCGGGAGATCTTGGCGATGTTACGCCTTGCAATGCGTCACCGAATTTGTCCGCGTTGATGCCCTTCCGACAAGTTGTACGAGATGACGCCGAAGAGATCTGGAGGCAGCAAATTCAAAGTCTCATCACTCAAGCTCCGTACAATACTTTAAGCTTTTTCCAGTTGCTGAGCAAGATCTTGAGGGTAAGCTACAAAAAATATAATTTATTTTATTAAAATAGGAGCAAATGATGAGAAAATTGTTATTTTTCCCAAGAAAATTATTCAAAAAATCGGTGTGTTTCAGGATGTGAGCAGTAAGTCTGTCGGTCTTACACGCGAGGCAAGTGCTTTGCTTTCTAATGGCAGCTCGGCTTCAGCTCACTTAGGTTGTTATTTATCTGGTCATGCCGAGTTACTTAGTTCTAAAGCTGAGCCGCCTCTAGTGTGGTTTTCAGTGACGATATTCGCGAATCAGCGGCTAAACGAGACGCTACGCTTTGGAATGCTGGAAGTTCAAGAACATTTAGAAACATTTTTGGATAGAAAGGATCATGCTACGGAAGTAGGTTTTGCTAAAATACTTAATAATAACTATTTAAAACAGATAGTTATGATATTTGTTTTCCCCTCAGTGCTTGGAGGCAGCTAAAGCAACCGCTAAGCTTCAGGCGTTAGGCGGCAGTCACACCACAGAGGCAGGTGTCGAAGAAATGTTGTTGGATCTAGGCAGAGCGCTTTACAAACTACATTTCCAACTACTTCTGTTGATCGAAGCATCGAACAAAATGTTAGGGGCGCTAATGAACGCCGCTAGAAATGTACAGATTCCTTTACAAGATCTATCAATCGAGATCGCTAATATGAAAATAGCTTTAAGCAGAGCGCTTGAAGAAAGCACCGAAAGCGAACGAGGGACACCTACTCCAACACCTAGTCCTAGTCCTCTACCAGGCTCCGGAGCCGTGGAAGAAGTTGCGAGAGTCGCTGAACTTTTGAGAAATGCACGGTGGTGTCCGGCGCTCGAAGCCGTAAGACTGCACAGAGCACAATGGCCCGGAGATGCTTTTCATGATGACGATGATGTAACGACGGCTGTTAATATGTACTGCAAATATATAGGTCAAGATAGATCAGGTAAATTTAATAGACGCTGCATTAAATACTCAATAATATTTTAACGCCAGTTATATACAACATATTTTTTATTTGAAGAAAGAAGATAGAAATGTGAAAAATACTTTGAATATGTAATTTTTAAAAACTATTAAAATACTATAAGCAGTATTCTTTTATAAATGTATGTCATTATTGTTTCTTTGTTTAATATTTGCATGATCTATATAATACATGAAATACATATTGTTTCGCAACAATTTTATTTCGCGTGTTAATATGTTTTAGATATATTTGTCGTGACGAGGAAGGACGACGAGATGTCAGAAATATTTGGCAGACTGATGGAAAGTCTGTTTGAAGTGTTAGCGGCCGTAACAGGATTGGAAGCATCTACAAAAGCCGCGCGCAATCAGCATGACTCTAATCACTCAAAAAACGAATGTTAACATAAGCTTTAATCTCGTAGCTTTAATCGCGAATCGTTTTCGTATAGATTTAAATCGACGTATATATACATATTTAATTGTCGTACATATGTAGACGTCTTATATACGCTGGTAGGTAAATGTATATACCTATATCACGAAGTGAAGAAGTTCTTAGATCTGTCGTTCTGTTTTTTTTTTGTTTTTTTTTTAATGCGAAGAACGTAACGAATCGCTATCGATTGTAAATTTGGCGAAATAAATCATTGAAATCTTCAAAAATTTTGAAATTCATACAACCTACAGGATCCCTAATCAAGATGATTATACGAAAAAAGCGATCAGTATATAATATGCGACCTGCAAAAGATCAACAAGTTGAATTTTATCAAGATGTGACGCATTTCGTGAGACGATTCGTCAATTCTGCGGTTATCTCCGCAATGAAAATTGTCGCTATGATGGTTCGTTAAAGTTCTTATTTGTCAATTACGGTATAATACCCATAAAATTTCATATATATTATTGAAATGTATTATTGAAATGTATATCTCACGTGTATATATATATATATATATATATATATATATATATATATATAAAACAGTTGTCTGTATTGCTGATAAATAATTCTTACTTATATCATTTGCTCTTAACTGTTAGGATCATGAGTCCACATTTAACCACACAAAATGGCCTACGTGTGGAAATATGAATGTACGAAAAGGTCTGCGATGTGTAAAAGAGGAGATGTTCCGATGGAATCAATTATCGGTGCAATTAAAAACGAAACTGCATTAAGGGAAGAAAAAATGAAATAACGTATTTTGTTGATCTTTTATAGGCTTTGAAAAACTGGATGTTTCATGTAAAATTTATCTGCCTTAACAAAGAAAACACCACTGAATTCTACATGTATCATGTTCTATGGAGCATACCCACACCGGCATATCCGGAGCCATATGTGACTGTCAGCGTGTTCTTCTGCATCGCGGCGAGTCGCGTGCAGCCGCCGCACTTTCCAGTCGACGTTAGTTTGTTGTGTATATTTTCAGCTCTTTCCCCTTGCGCTCTCTCTCTCTCTCTCTCTCTCTCTTTTTTTCTTTTGTCTCGTCATCTCATTATACATCAACAAAGAATGAACAGATCCAAGTAATATCGGGAATTACTTTTAACATAATTTGAATATAATACAATATAAATAGGTATTTAAATTATAAAAATATATCGTACTATATATATAATTGCATTTGTACAAACTTGTATCTGAAATAATAAAAAATACTAGTCGGAGATTTTATACATATAGCCACATAGTAGTCACATATTAAAGATTTACATTAAATGCGCTTTCGTATAACATAATTTTTTAATAGGTGACATATGTATTCGAGGGACATCAGTTTGTGCATCGGTTAGACATAGTTTTTCAACCAAAGTGGCTTTATGATATTTTCGACATGAAGACTATGCTGTTCAAAACTTTCACATTTTAAGATATCTATTCCTTTTAATATTTCTTTTTTAAAAAAGCTGTATTTTCTCTTTTAAAATTGTATAATTGTGAAACAATTTTTTTTCTATGAATTAATTATAATAAGAATTTGTATATGTAAGTGGCAATGAAAACATGATACATTTCAAACATATCCTATGTATTTGAACGCAAGCACAATTTCTCCGTGTTGCATCGTGAAACGGCTGCAGCTTTTCAAGGCAGATTTTTAAGTGCCTGCACCGTGCAGAATGTCATAAAAGTAAGAGTGTCAGATTTCCGCGAATCGGGCACGCGCCGGTCGCAATCTGGTCCAGCCGGACGCCGTTTCATTTCTCAGTTAAACAATACGAGCAGGTGATACTCCTATTCCGTAAGAGAGAACGTACCGCGCGTTACCATATTGCCATTCCCAATCACATATTTACGATCTTTGCATTAAATCATTAACACCAATCGTTACAGCATTGACAGCATTTCCTTGTCTATAGCTGTAGAAACGAAACAATAAATGTAAAGTTAGAAAATTTATTGAGTTGATTTATTGGAGTACAATTTCTTATAAAAATTTTAAAATAAATGTCCTTTTTTGTTTGATTTTATCGCTTTAGTTTTATAGAATAATAATTATAGAAATTCAAAATTTCTTTGGAGAAAATGTTATTATATACGCTTGAAAATCGATCTTCTTCCCTTCTTTATACAATTATAAATATCACACATTGATATTTCCATTTATAGGCAATGTTTCACACTGCTAACATTAAACTTAATCATAGATATCAATACGTGGTTGGTGATTTTATTCATTCTCTCCCACGAAGTTGATGCACTACTACAAAAAGCCTGCTACAAAAAGAATCTATTTACAATCCCACGGAGGACACCGAGGAGGTGTGACCCTGCGTTGGTCCCTGGACCTGATCTTGACTTTTTTACGCATTCTCAGCTTTGAATAATAAGACCGACGAATGGATGAAACAATTCGACAACCAGAAAGGGCCTTCTCTTGTGCACATGCAGGCCGAACGACGCCGGGAGGTCTCTCGGTGTCTCAGCAGGAGCCAGAAGAGAATAGAGATGGCAAGCCACGTGTTGGACACATCGAAACCCGGAGATATGATTGTACTCTTAACAATATCGACTTAATTTTTCTTCTTAGGCATCCAAAATTCAATTATTTTAGCATTCTACATCTTTCGATATTCTAAAACTTTTAATATATTGTGTCTGTGTATAATGATGTGTGCTAATAAATTTATTTTTTTTTTGTAATTTAATAACTGTATTATATATGTATAATATCTATGTAATGAATGACCTATACTATACTGTAGATATTGAATTCGACTAACAAGAAATGAAATTCAATGAATCTTATGATTGATTCTTTTTTCTTCTGTTGAGGATCCGTTCTCCAAATATGAAAATTGATTGCTCATCGTTTCACAAACAATCCATGTTATATGGGTCAAAGCGATATCAGTTTACGACCGCCAACCGCAGTGGCAGCAACCACCGCCTATTTATACGATGCTGAGCTTTTTGTCAGTCGCGGGGTGGTTCTTATCCTAAACATCACATCCGCCGAAATGTGTGCCTCCTACGCTGACCGAGAAAAGGAGGCTCGCGAGGGATTGCGAGAGGCGGCGAAGACGAAGCGCGAGGGAAGCTACGACAGGAACCACCGCTTCGCTTTCTTCAATGGCTTCAAACATCCGCTACACCAGCCGCTACCAGATTTTTCGTTTACCCCCTGCCGTCTCAGTTTGCGCCACAAAGAAACGTTCGTGCATGCGTTCATTTCCCCTTTCCACGTCAGAAGCGAAAGGATGCGTCTCGGGATGCGTTTCTATCCGATGCGGTTCTCGACGTTTCTCAAAGCTTTCGCTTCATTTCCGGTTCTTCTGTGATATCGTGTTCTCTTTTACGGGTTCCACAGTTGGAAATTTTTGAATTAATATACATAGATATAAACATAGTACAATTAAAGAACATGTAGAAATATTTATTATGTATACACTTGTGTATATATAATTGTATATATAATTACATATACATATACACATATATTACTTTTTACACATATTATTATTTTAATTTATAAACGCAAGAAACATTTAAAATATTTAGCACTCGATGCGCAATTTCTTAACTAGAAGGCTCTCTTGATCGATTGTGGCCACGTGTCTCGAAGGAAGAGGGATTGTGAGATACATCTGGACCAAGACGATCGAACACGTCGGCCTTCTTCGAGATGAGAGAAGCGAGAAGGGGGATGACCGGTGGACGCTGCGCGACCAGCGCGACACGCATTGTATACCGGATCCACGTGCACGCGAAAGAGGCAGCAGCTCGTCGAATCACCAGCTGCCGATTCGCCGAGGCGACTCCTGGAAGCACGGGAGTCGATCTAAAATTAGCGGCCCCAGCATGGCACCCCCGCCTAGGCCTTACATGGCCACGTCACGGGCATACACTCGGCTACTTTGAAAGAGAGATATAGAGAATGAGAGAAAGAGAGGAGAGAAAAAGGGAAACAATAATAATCGCAGCTTGCTCGGCACGAGTTGATCACGCGCGAGATCTAGCAGCTGGAACTTGTCGACAAACAACGCGATCGGATCTCACTCCAGAAATCATTATTCCAGAAATGATGAAAGCTTGCATCGGCGAAATTAAAAGGAAACTTTGCATTGTATTGCAAAATAGTCATCTCAATCTTCATTCTTTTTCGCAGTTAAATAAGTAGTTCGCAAGTATAATGGTAACTGCAAAAAAGAATACTCAATTTTTTTAATAGAGATCTATATAGAATTTAATGATCTATTGGTTTTATAATTAATTTAAGTGTGTGATCAAAGCTGCGGATAAAATACATTTGGCATATTTAAAATAATTCTTTTATTATATTACATACACACACACGCACACACACACACATACACACACAAAACGCACGCACGCACGCACGCACGCACGCAAGCACACATACATGCACAAGTATACATGATTTTGAATTATTCTTATTTTTCCTAATATAAAATTTGGTACAAAGTACTAGAATCTCTCTTTATTATCATTGTATGAGACAGGAAGTGCCGCAAGAGTTAGCAATGAACCACATGGCTGCCGGATGAATGAATGGTGTAATGAACGAAGTCATGTCATATCCAAGATAGCACGTTAACGTGCTGGAAAAGTATCTTAATGAAGTACTGATTAATATCAAGTGGCATGAGATAATATATCTAATTTTTATTCTCATTACTTCCTTGATCGAAGAATCGATTCTTCAAAAAAATTTTCATTAATGTCCATTTCAAATATTCGATCGTTTTAAAATAGTTTAAATATCCCTGTTATTTAAACTTATTTCACAATTTCATGAATAAATTAATATCAAGAATTTATATAAATAATTTTTTATGTATGGAAATATTGTTTCTTTATATTTAATTTATTTATGAACTATAATATTATTTATAATTCTGGTATAAATAAAATGAATCAAATATGTGAATGTATAATACGTGTATATGGAAATTACACAGAAATATAATGCGCTTCACTGTTAAATCTATAGTGTCAAATTTAACTTAATGCGAGTCGCCACTGCTCTTATTACTCAATCGTTATTTTATATTAAAACAATGATTATATTTGACATTATATAGTGTCAAATTTAATTATCGTTTTTAGTAAAAAATAACGATATATTTAGTAGGAGCAATGGCGACTCACATTAGGTTAAATTTGACACTATAGATTTAACAGTGTTGAATCCGAAACTTTATCTGAACGGGTAATATTCAAAGAATTCAAAGAAAGCTGTGAATCTCTTGCGCACAGTTCAATTAATCACGTTTCGCGGATCTTCAATCTAATTCATATAATACCGGATACATCTCAGTAGGTCGCTTAACACCGAAACGAGAGAACCTTTGCGGACTCCTTATAGGAGGAAGGAACCCCGTTCCGCAGTACATCTGCGTCGAGCGGATGCAGACTGCATTTTATGACCGTCCAATGCACAACCGATTCTTATTCGTGCACCCGCACTCACACCCTCCATCGTTCTCCATCGAGCGGTACAACGACTTCTATAATTAGATCCCCTTCCTTCTTTTGAGTTTAGACACCTTCGCGGGCGCGAGTGATCTCTTGACCTGTGAAAAAGAAAATTAAAAGGAAGATTAGAAGGATATTAAAATATTTCAATCTTAAAATCGACATTAGTGTATGTTTTTCAAGTGGACTAAGTGGACACTTCTTATACATATTTCAAATCAATATCGTCGCAATGAACATCTTATTCTTCTAACTAAATTCAAAAATGAATGGTGTCATTTATTTTGTCAACATCTTTCACTGAAAATTAATTAGATTAATCCACAGGTTTGGACGCAAACGATGACTTGAAAGAGCTATCACGTTCCGCGTGTCATAGGTTTCACTTTGGCTATTTCGAACAGGTTGCGCTCGTATCTATTTTTCGATCATTGGCATCGGTCGGATCTACGTGATTCTTGCGCTGCCGACAACAGATAGACACGAATATAATATAAATGGCAATAGTTAAATTGAGTCGCGATACATAAGCGCGATCTAAGCACTCGCTATCACCATCGTAGATACTGTTTAATCGTTGATCATCAGCCAAAAACTCGCCTCTAAACTTATTACAACCGTACGAAATCGTGATATTTCGATTCGAAGTGCTAGTACTGCTGGCACTTCTGTTGGCACTTCTATCTTCCAGTTAATTAGATTTTTTTTAATAACGTTATACAAGACATGATCGTGTTTTATTTGCTATTTATATTAAGGGTTGGTCACATCTGCAATGCAAGATGTCTTCAATTATGATGTCAGAAACATAAATTTAGGCGAATGCTGATTGCAACTTTACATAAGAGTTGCACAAATAACTTATACAAATATATAACTAACTACATAAACATATATAACTTCCTTTTTCACCAAATTAATATAGCATACATCAATGGGAATTCTACTACAAATTCTTATTAAATTATCTTCAGAATAAATTTTTTTTTATTTTAATTATTCTTATGTATTACAAATATGCTTTTTGTATGGCCCATTCTCGTATATTGTTTAATTAATTTTGTTTAATCGCTTTATTTTTAAACAGATGAGATCTGATCTCAGGCGCATCCGGAAACCGACAATCGTCACGAGAGTTGGGCTTCCTGTTACACTGTGCTTTCGTCAATGGGCGAAAGATAAATTCGGTGGGGTACGATTTCGAAATTAGTATTTCTAGATCGTAGTTAAGGAATATCCTTGTGCAATATTGGTCTTTCTTTTCTTAGGAGCTTGCCAAATGATTCACGTCAGACATATTACATCAAAATAATTTTATTATCTAATTGATGTTTAATGTGCATTTCTACCAATGTAAATTAGCTTACTTAATCTCGATACTTCAACTTATCTTCATCTTCGTTTTAGTTCCAAGAATAAAAAAAAATGAAGAGTAATGAATCAAAATTGGTAGAATTGGGCATATAATGGCCATTCTACAATAAGCCATTAGTAATACATAAATCGAAAGTTAGAAGCTAAAAATTGACCAATCACAATCACATGAAAGAAAAATTTATTATAATTGGTCAATTTCTAGTTTCTGACTTCTGATTTATTACTAATGGCTTATTGTAGAATGTATGTGACTTAATGTTCAAAGAATAATTCCTAAATCTGAAATGATTTTCGAAATTTTGAAATTGAGAATTCAATACTTTTTAGAGAACTTCGAAGATCATAAACATTACATGTTGATTTAAAACAAAAAGGATCAACTACTTAACAAGTATTTTATATGTATTTCTGTTGAATCTTTTTATTGAAAAAAATTTATCAATTCTTATATATTATGGCGCTTTGGCAACTCGAATTCGTCCCTGATCTGCATGCAAATACGAGCTAAACTTAGAGATGTCCGATTTCCCTCATTACGACAGATCGCATTTTCGTCTTCATCGACCTTAATTATTTTTTTGCTAGCTTCAATTGCTAAATATGTCGTAATGCCTACTTACATTCTTATAATCACTTAAGCTAATAGAGAATAGAAAAACGTAAGCAAATCATTTTTTTATTTGCTATTGCTTGCGTTATTGTCTTACTTTGTCAATCATTGACCAATTTGCTTACGTCTTACTGTTTATGTTTTTCTATGTGCCATTAGATTAAAATATTCAAATTTATTTTAAAAAATTATAATCACATTTTTTTTGCAAATATTGGCATAAATTAAAATTGAAATTAATCAGTATCTACAATTTCGGTCCAAATAAGTTGAGTTCAGTCAAATTTATGAAATCAGATTTACTGTTTCCAACATAAATCATTTGAATATAACGTACAATGTTCAATAATTCAATTCATAGATCATTTCATGAATCTTAGAAAATACGGTGATAAGATACAAATCCAGTACCTTCGGTCCTCAAAGTGTCAAGATAACACGTCTTAATGGACACACCGACCGGCTGGATTCTTCAATGGGCCACTAGAAAGAAGAGTTTCTGAATGGGCACGCACACGCATCTGAAACGTGCACGCACATGCAGTGCGATATTCCCATGAATCTTATAGCGGTGAGATATCAACGTACAAGATGCGCGTCCACCGGGTGTCTAATATTATACCTCTATACAAGACATATCGTGACGCACGCGATGTTTGTACGAATTATTTCGAACTCTTTTGCGTCAAACACATCTCGAAATAATATTATCTGAAACAAAATAATTAGGAAGTGCAGAAAGAATTAATTTTCGAATTTTTACTATCACGTCAAAGCTCCTAAACTTTTGTATGATACTAAAACAATTTATTAAATAATTCTTAGTTATGTGCTTCAATACGCTAGTTTTTGTTATTTACATCTCTTTAATTAATCGAATTATTCGTGTAATAATTTAATATTTATAATTAAATATTTAATGTTTAATAATTTAATATTTATCTCCTTGTTTATATTATTAAAGATGATGTAAATAACAGAGAAATTACGACTAAATATATTTTTTAAATAAAGTAAAAATTTTAAGAAATACATATATGTATACAGAATTTTTTACACTTTAAATTATATGAAAAAATTTGATTAAATCTCAGCATTGGACTACTGATTATTACTACTGATGTTTTGAAATCCCATGTGGGCATAAAGTCCCGGGATGATCGCGTGGGTCGCATGCGTCTTGTAGACGCACGCGTGTTAAAGGGAAGAACGATGGAAAAGGGAATTCGAGCCTGGAGATGAGACGCTGGAGAAAGAGAGAGATGGAGATAATGGGCGCGTGTCGGTCGCGTGCCTATTGCCACCGGTGACTCGGTTGTATATCTGCGATCCCTCCGGAGTCCCTTTAACCGCCCTCCGTTTTTCCATCTCAAGGAGATGTTTGCAGACAATACCGTTTCCGCCGGTGATGAAGATCAACTGTCGACACATGTATCGAATAAAATCACGGGAAGATTTAATAAATCGACGAGAGTCTTTTTTATCATCCTGATAAATAACGGAAACATTTAATGTAAAATAAAAAAGGAAAAATTGAATTTAAGATATAAGGAAATAAATTTGATTAGTTGGGCCTTTTACAAGAAGGAACAGAATTCAATAACTGTCACGAAAATTTATGTTTTCCTAATATTATACATAAACATATCAACAGGGCTCAGTAAAATAACTGATATGACTTATTTAAAATAAAAAATATAAAATAAATTTTAGAAACTTATTTAAAATATTAGATAAGAAATAGGTCAGAAGAAGTTATTTAAAATAATACTAAATAACGTTTTTTTTTATTTAAAATATATATTTTAAATAAATTTATTAATATAAGACCGAGTCCTGCATATCAATTATTTGTTAAACTAATGACGATACTTACTTGCTAATTTGTCATTGTATCGTTTAAGATCATGACCTTAGTCGTTCACTGTCTAGTTCACTTCCTTTTTCCTGCCACTACGCTCCATAAAAACCGCCTGGGCAATAGCGATGAAAGAAAGAGAATAAAGACACTGGCATGCGAATGCTAGCCAAGCAAAAGCAGTTTGATTTATCCTGCTCTCCTAATTTCAAAAAAAAAAAAATGAGACTTTGCAGAATTAAAAGTGTCTTTTTAATGACACGCCTTTTGCTAATAGTTGCGTGAAAATCACGAGTTTCCGATATTGTAAGCGAGAACGGAAGTCATTAACATTCCCGACGTTTCGGATGAGTAATTAGTTCTGTCGTCACTGGGACGCCATGCGTAAATCGCTGGTAATTTCTTTTTCTTGACAAAATCTGGATCACATATTCGAATATCAGGGCTACATTGAAATTTGCTTCCTTTATATCATACATAAATATTGATCTAATACGCGATTTTTTTAATATCATTTGTTTTTAATATAAGGATTTACTACATTTCGTTTCTTAAATTACTTAGATATTTTTATATCAAGATATACCCTGTCTCTAAATTAGAAGCTATCGTAATTCGCTTCTAAGGAACGAATTTTGTTTGAATTAGATCCTTGCGATTGATTCACGTGATTCCAGAACAAAGGAGATTGCAGAAAGTGGAGTACCCAGGATTAATTGCGACCAGGTCAGACTGGCGGTACACTACGAGACGAGCCTGTCTTTGCAGGTGGCAAGCAGGCATGCAAAACTAAAAACGGAGGGCGTACGCAATACGAGCACGTGCTCGCATCTTGCAAAAGGTCTCCTTTTTAAAAGCGGCACGGCGGCGGTGGCGGCGGCGACGTTGGAGGCGATCAGCTGGCGGTGTTTCTCCTTTTTCTCTTCGATCTTCGCAAGACCGAGGGAGAGGCGAGTCAGAAAAAAACGCCAAAAAGAACGAAAATGAGCGTCACCACCCCTTCTCCGTTGCGCGCACCCGCATCCTGTGGCAGCTTTCGTAAAAACCGTCGGCCCTGTCGGTTTCCATTCAAAAGCGCGAGTCACGGGGGCTCATTTACGAATTTCATGACGAAACCCTACACTGACTGGAGAGTGAGGCGTCTGCGATCTCGATCGAAGCGTCATCAGGAACGTCGAGCTTAAAGATGAATAGATAAAGCGTCGCGTTAGGAACCGAGCTCTGAGATGAATAGATAAATAGACACGAATAAAAGGAGAAAGTGCGATCGCATGCTTTGAAAAAAGATCTCATCTTTGGATTATATTAAACTTATACTATTATAATCTATCTCTAAAATAAAACGCACGCATAAGAAATAAAGAGATTTTATTTAAAAATATCAAAAAATATGTATAAATTTAAAACAATTAATTTGTCATTGATTTTTGCATCATTGATATTTACGTACTTGGGAGTACAAATAAGTTTCCGCCGTTTTTTATAAAAAATTAAACATTTATTGAAAGAACGGTACATAATGTTTTATTCAAAGTAATGGCCATCGCTAGCCACTACTTTTTCCCCTCTTTCTGGTAGCATGTGGATACCGCGTCGGAAGAACGCTTCATCTTTTGAGGCTATCCAATCATCGATACAATTTTTGGTATCTTCATATGATGGTGAAGTACTGCTTAGACAGGCCATGCGTCATCGATCGGAACAAGTGGTAGTCGGAAGGAGCAATGTCTGGAGAATACGGTGGGTGGGGTAGAACTTCCCATTTGAGTGTTTCTAAGTAGGTTTTGACCGGCGCTGCAACATGTGGTCGAGCATTATCATGCAGGAGAATAATTTTGTCATGCCTGGAGTAGTGGGTGCGTTTTTCCTTGAGTGTTCGGCTCAATCTCATCAATTGTGTTCGGTAGAGAGCCCCAGTAATGGTCTCGTTCAGTTTGAGCAACTCATAATACACGACCAAGCTGATCCCACCAAATACACAACATGAGTTTTTTTTCATGAATATTCGGCTTGGCTGTCGATGTTGAAGCATGGCCAGGTGGTCCCCATGATTTTCTCTTCTTTGGGTTACCGTAGTGGATCCATTTTTCATTACTAGTGATTATACGATGCAAAAAACCCTTTCGTTTATGCCTAGCAAGCAGCATTTCACATGTGAAAAATCAGCGTTCAACGTTTCTCGGCTTCAATTCATATGGAACCCAATTCCCTTGCTTTTGAATCATTCCCAATGATTTTAAACGATATGAAATTGTTTGTTGAGTCCTAATGTAAGTTCTTTTTGTGTTTGGCACGAATCTTCATCCAATAATGCTTCCAATTCCGCGTCTTCATACATTTTCGGCCTTCCGCTTTTCTTTGTCTTCGACGTCAAATTCACCGTTCTTAAACTTTTGAAACCATTCACGACAACTTCTCTCACTTAAGGCAGCATCACCATATGCTTCTACAAGCAATCTATGCAGCCTCAGCTGCAGATTTCTTCAAATTAAAGAAGTAATTCAAAAGTTCCCGCAAATGACGCTTATTCGGCTCAAAACTCGACATTTTCGTACAAAAAAAAATATATGATGCTGATACAAAATCGCTAATATTTCAAGGTTACCGGTGTTGCCGGATGTCCAATCTTACGATATGTCGTTTTACATCAAACAATTTTAACTATAGTTTATTAGTGGCGCCGTCTTTTGCAAACGGCGGAAACTTTGTACTCCCAAAATAAATACAAAATAAATACAAAATAAATTATGACAACAAATAAAACAATATAATAAAAGTAACAGAAGAATTCATATATATTCCAACATAATAATAAACATATCGCATATATAGCTGTATGTCAATCAGAGTGTAGAATTTTATTGAATAATATCAAATGACCATTTGGACAGTTTCCCTTCAAAGCGGAGCATTCCAACAACGCCGAGGCGAAGGGTAAGTAGCTGAATTCGTACCGATGGCGGTGTAAGAATAGCAACACGATCGAAGGGGGGGATGAAACAGGCGGCTGATCGCTGTCTCCGGAAGGAACTGTCTCCCTTTATCCTCGAGGACATTCCTCCGAACACGAGCCAACGTGTCTTACGGTGCTCTCCCCTAAAGGGAGGCGCTTCCACGGACCCATCTCCACCCAACGTTAACCTCTTGCACCCAGAACTAAATTAAGAGTCGTTCCGGTCGACGTTTTTTGCCACCGGCACTTCTCGAACCTTTTTTTTCTCAAACCCTGCTCAATTCATCGAAAGTATCAACCCGTTATATTTCTTCACATGTCTAAATATTTCAGACCTTATTCCCAAGATTATAATTTTCACTAATTTGTATATAATATGTTACAGTCAATGCTTTTTTTATTTTAAATTCCTTATTTAATTTATTTTTTATCTTTTCCAACAATGAATAAGTTAGAATTGCGATAAATTTATTAGAGGAGAAGGTTGGATTGTTTAAAATTTTAAACATTTCTATGTGTAAAGAGAAGAACATGATTGTTAGATATAAAAAAAAATTAGAATTAAAGAAATAATAAGAGTGAATAAATGATGTTCTGAAAAGTACATTGGAAGTGCGTTCTCTTCGAAATTAACGCGCTGTAAGCTTCATTCTATCTTCCACATGTAATATGTGGTAAAGATAGAATAAAGCTATATAGCGTGAACGCCTAAAGAGAATGCATCTTAAGAGATAGATTAAAAGTTATTGAAGTAGGAGGTAGCATTAAAGCTATATTACACAGACAATAGTAGAACTTACCGAAAAACATATTTTTTTTTAAATATTTTTTTTAAATATTTTTACCATTCCCTTCTTTCTTTTTTGATATCTATAAATATGCTTTTTTTCTTCTTCCTATACTTTTTTCTTCTTCTTATTTGTTGAATTTCTATCTTTTTCCCATTTGTTTGCTCAATCCGAAGTCAAATCTCGTTAACTAGTTCGTTTGCCACCTCAGTACTCAACATCATTTAAATAATGCGCAACGAAAAAACATTGTAGAAATGAGCAGCTTTAAAAATGTTAAACTCATAATTTACAAAAACAAGGAAATGTAATAAAAAATTTAAAAATGTAAAAATATTATCTATTTTTATTTTTGGAAAAATATGATAATAATATTTTAGTACAATATAAAAATAATATTTCATAACATGTATTATACATAATTTTTGCCAATCCAAAAAAATGAAATCTCGAAAAAACCGAAATATCCGATACCATCCGACTTTTCTCTAATTGATATCCTTATTATACGCGTTTTATAATTATATATTTATTATGCATAGAGAGTTTTCTAATTATATTGATAATTTTGTGAGAGTTCTCATATAGCACAGTATTCACTCATATAGCACAGAAAGATTACAGAAACATTGCAGAATGATTTAAACATTGCAATATTGCATGGTGGTTGCGAAATCATTGCAAAATTCTAACAATGTTAAGATGTCCGATTTTTGTTACATTGCAACAAAAACATTCCAGCAATATTGCAATGTAATGTATTTGATAAATTTTTTACGAAGACTCTAAAATGAAAACTATTTGTATATATATATATATATATATATATATATATATATATATATATATATATAT
>Ga0157363_1000726_pt1 | contig 25828 bp, 20 predicted proteins | sample AttsexASBM1_FD_111477 | JGI IMG/M metagenome (GOLD analysis project Ga0157363, IMG submission 111477) | Fungus gardens microbial communities from leaf cutter ant in Ribeirão Preto, State of São Paulo, Brazil - Atta sexdens ASBM1 | ecosystem: Host-associated > Fungi > Mycelium > Unclassified ... | reverse complement strand
ATCCGTAGCTTCCGATCTGGACTGCATCAGAGCCCTATTCAATGAGAAAGAGAAGGAACTCTCGTTGGCCGTAGCGAAGGTTGAGGAGCTGACGCGGCAGCTGGAAGAACTCCGAGGTCGTCAGAATGCTCCCGCCGGTGGTGGAAGCGCCGGTAGCATCGGGGGCAGTCTCACGGGTGCTACCGGCAATGGACATTTGGTCACCCCAGCCAGTGCCGAACTGGAGAAACTTAGAAGGGAGCTTATGGTAAATTCGCGTCATCGATTATGGTCTCAAGAGAGCCGATCTTGTCTCGCAAAAGCGCAGAGTTTTTATCCTATTTTCAATCTACGTTAATTGAATACAAACCAATTATGTCACATATTACATTTTATAGGACGACCCAGAATTTGCGAAAAGCAGATGTACAATGTCATTTTAAATGAAATTTAAATCCGATTTTTTCTTGATTATTATCGTGCCGAAATATATACTAACAATTTTCCTAATTTATATTGGAAGAGATTTTTTTAGAGCGTAAGAGATTGTTATTTATTGTTTAATTATTTAATTTGAAAAAAATTTACCTTAATAAAATAGATAATAAAAAAATAGAGTATTAATATTTGAAAAATTTTGTTTAAATTATCGATTTAAATTTTTATAAATATGTTATTTTATTTTCGTACTGAATATTTATTGATATTTAGGTAAAATATTTAATTTATTAATGTGCCTTTTCATTTTTCATATATATTATTTTTTCATATGATAGAGAGAAATTTTTTTTTTTTTAATTAAAGATAATATTATATAAAAGATATATATTTTAAAGTGAAAAATACTGAGATTATTATCTCACTTTTTAAAAAATATGGAGAAGCATATTTTAGTTTTATAATTTTTAATTGTGATTATTTTTAATTGTGAATTACTGTTCATAGTATTGAAACTGATATGTAGTTGAATACAATAGTTGAATATGATAATGAATTAATTATAGCGATTTTTGTGCGTGTATTTCAAGCGTATTATAAGGTATAAGGAAAAGTCAATGAAGAAAAAACCAAATTTATTTTCTCAATTTGTATGCAGTATCGCAACAAGATGAATGAACAGCAAAACCAAGTAGTATCCCAACAACGGCAGGCCTTGGCACAACGACAGGCCGAGATGGCATCGATAGACGCGCGAATAGCTCAACTTCAAAGTCGTCTCCAGCGCAAGAGAGCATTGAATCAACGATTAACGCAAGTGGGTCCTAATGGCGGTGGTGTTAACAACACAGGATTCCCGGACACAAAACTCGATGGTTTTAACAACAGCGGCAAGTTAAGACCGGCCGGCAATATCGCCGCGATCGAGCCGTATTCACACATACCGAACGATAATGATTTCAATTTAAACAAAAACGACCCTAAGTACCAGACACTGCCATACAATACCAAGTTTACAATGAACTTCAAGGCTATAGAAGACGACGTGAACAAAAATAAAATACAACATTCAGCGAGCGCCTCCCAGTTGGGACAGCGGCCGACCTTTCAGCAATACGGACATCAAATCGTTCACAGCCAATCGCAGTCTCATATTCAGGGTAAGTGTTTTACTTGCAATTTAATATTTAAAACATTGAGTATCCACATAATTACTTATAACGTTAAAATTATTTGAAATTAAGTTTTTTTTCTCGAAAAGATAATTTACCATAAATACTTGTAAATTAATAGCCAATACAATAAATACAGAATTATTTCAACAAATAAAAAACATGATTTTAAATGTGGATCTAATTATCGTCAAAAATATTTAGGACAATCTCAATTACTAGGAAGCAATCAACAGCAACAGCAGCACAATCAAAATCTTGGCAACCAATCCACGACAATCCAATCGAGTTGCAACTACAATAACAACAACAACAATAACAATAACAGCAACAATCTCATCTGTAATACTGCGCATAACTTTAGCCCGGACAATTTGTCACAAGGTCTTCGTCTTCATCAAGGTCATCAACAACAATCGCAAACACAGCAACATCAAAATGGCAATCTCCAGCAGAAGCAACACAACGTGACCAGCATTAGCGGTGCATCAACGACGTCGAATCTCGTAGGTGTTACCGTTCCATCGATTATACAAACGCAGAATCAACATCGAAATCTGCAGCAGACCAGTGGTCATCAAAAACCAGTGTCGAGCGTGGCACCAAGTTTTTCAGTCAAGTCACAGATCTATCAAACCTCCTCGACCAAGATCCATCCAGTTATGCCACAGACATTGAGCCTACTGGGTCGTGGACATAACAATGCAGCACAAAACTACATCGGCAACAATCAACAGTTAGCGACGGCGAATACCCAACTACAATCTAGCGCCGGGAATCAAGAAGCAAATTATAGACATGGTTATTCCGTTGCTCAACAGCAGCAGCAACAGCAACAACAGCAGTATCCAAATCAGACGACGAACATTCATGCGTCTTCTCCGGCAGCCGTATATCAAATCCAGAGTTCGTCCAATCTCGTTGGTCTTCATGGCACCACTACGACTTTCGGCAATTCTTCTCAGAAGTATAATCAATCATCACAAGTGTTGAGTTCTAACGATCTCGGGCAAAGCCAGGATCAAATACTGAACAATCAAAAAACTAAATTTGAACCGAGCAAGAGTCAGGACAAGTTCGAACATGCATTACCGTCTAACAATAAACATGAACAGCAGCAGCAGCAGATTAGATATGATCAGAATCTCACGGGCAAGTACGAGATACAGCAACAGAACAGCAAGCATGATCCAACTGGAAGTCAAGCCAAACATGACCAGCATCTGCACAACATTAAGTACGAACCTGGTTGTCAGAATTCGCAACAGTATGCCAAACATGAGCAGCAGCAACAACAGCACGAGGGAAGATTGTCGAACAAGTATGATCACAATCCAACATTTAAACACGAATCTTCGAATGCCAATCAATACAAATCGGAATATAAACCTGAGCCAAACAAGTATGAGAGTAGTGGCCAGAGCAAATTCGAGATGGTGTCAGCCAAATACGAACCAAATTCCACGACGAAACACGCGGTTGATCATGTGGCCGCCAAGTTCGAAATCCCCGCGAAAACACCGGACAGGCCATTCGAATTCGACAAGTCGGCGACGAAGAGCAACGACAGCGAAAGAAAGAATTTCAATGAGCCGCGAATAGAGGATAAGACGAAACCGGCATTGCCGCCGAAACCGAGCAAACCGAATCCACCGCCAAGACTTACTCATCACGAGAAGATTGATGTGTCGTCATCCGAAGGAATCAATGAGTGCAAGATAACTAACACAAATCTCAATTCAAGGTTCGTATATGCTTCTGATTTTTAAATAATAATCCTATAAGAAGTAAGATAGAATTAGATATGAAGATGTAGTAGATTTTGAGAATTATAATCTTATGTTATATTGTTATTATATTGACTGTCTCTATTAAAGAAGTCTATCTACTATATGTATAAATAAGTACTTTGTTAAATATTTCCACTATAAAAAAATTTTGGAAAAGAAGTTCCAAAATTTAAGATCATATTTCATTAGACATCTTATACATAAATTTTAAAAGTTAACAATTTTTAATATATTAAACAGAGATTTTGCGCTTAAAAAATGCTTGTGCGTAATTTATTCTCAAATATTTCATTCAAATATAATATTTAAATCTTTATTATTATTTATAATAAAATGTACACAAAAGGCTTTTGTCCGCGTGTTGTAATTTAAATCTGTTTAAACACTTTACATTCTCTTCACACTCCTCGTAGAATTACAATATTATATTATCAAGGAATTCATCGAACAGTTCACGCGGACTCGGACTGTAGAATGACAAAACAATTACTGGGTTAATTATAAATGTTAATTAGTTCGCGATCGATTTGGCCAGTGAATCGAAGCCTGTCTCGAATAATAGACACCGAAATAGAATCGCGGCTCCGCGGAGACGACATGGGCCCGCGCTCCTCTTAGTGTTCGTGAGTTCTCCGATCAGTGCACGCCAGTGATACATACGATTAACGTGCCTGCAATTGCCAGGAGATGATTTCGTGCATGATTAGTCACGAATCGATGCTCAATTACGCGGCTGTTAATAACATCTGTTTATTGGATGATTAATGTTGATAGACATATCAAGCGACAGCCAGATCAGATACAATCGTGTAATTTCATCGTAGTTTTTATTTGTGCCCTTTGCGATTTATATGCAGTCGACCGAGGATTCGATACAATTATTCAAGATTTATAAAATATTGAATGGGATTTTGGCGTTGCAAATTATATTCGGTTTCCCTTTTGTCAAAGTCGATAGAGAATTGTAAGTGATCTGAACAATTCATTATTTATATTTTATCTTCTGTTGAATTTTTTATAATACAATATCAAGCACAATATTCGAATTAATTAATTTTTTTAAATTAATATACTTAATTTAGACTAGAAATAAAATTATTTAATTTAATTAGCTACAATTTTTCATCGTTTTCAATTCATCCATGTAATTAATAATGTAATAATAATTCAATTAATTATTGATTTTCTGATTTCCAAATTTGTTTTATAAATCTCGTAGATCGGATAAGGACGAGGAAATACCGCCGATTCCTACGTCAGAACCGCCTGAATCTCCCACGGAAACGCAACTGGCCAATCATCAGATTATCAAAGCTCGGCCGTTAACGCTGAAGAAAGTACCGATTTCAGAGCAACCGAAATTGAGATACGCCAAATCCAATGTTCACGTGTCGATAAATCGCCGAATTGAGATGCCCCCGGCCTTCCTGTTTCCGGAGACAGAAATTCCGGCGGATCTCATGCAGACTGATCAACAACAGCAGCAACAGCAACATCAACAACAAATCATCGACACTACGGACAGTTGCAAGATTACCAACGAAGATAATATCGGTGAGGGCGAGAGACTGGAGGAAACGGACATCATCGACGCTCTGAATGTAATCAACATAGAGGACAAGCCGACGAAGATGAAGACCGACTCGGAATTGACCGGGGGAACCGGAGGTGAAATGGAAATAGACGGAAGCAAGATATCGGAAGTAATGAGGAGGAAGAAGGGAAATCTCAAGTCGACGAGCACGGGAGGCGGTGGCAAGGTCAATCTGTCCAGGCGAGTGTCGTTTGACCCACTAGCGCTACTACTCGACGCTAGTCTCGAGGGAGAACTCGAGCTCGTAAAGAAAACCGCGAAAGAGGTCGCCAATCCGAGCTCCGCTAATGATGAAGGTATTACCGCTCTGCACAACGCTATATGCGCCGGTCACCTCGAGATTGTCAAATTCCTCGTAGAATTCGGCTGCGACGTTAACGCCCAGGACAGCGATGGATGGTAAATTGAAAACAGATTTTTTTTCGACAACTGCGTATAAGAAAATATTTTGCTAAATGAAGATGAAAATCGTATTCTTCATTTGATTTCAAGTAGTTTAATAGAATTATGATTTAAAGTCTATAAAAATATATGATATAATATAATTGAAAATTAAAATATACTCTTTGAATAAACTCTCTCTCACTTAAAAGAAAAATCTGATCATAAAAGAATTCGTTATTAAAAAGTTAGAAAAGATTATATATAAAATTTAAAAGCCTATTGTAATATGTATTGTTCTAAAAAAAATTATTGGTTTATATATAAAATATTTTTAATCTGCTATAAACATTTAAATATTTTTCACATAGGACGCCATTACACTGCGCCGCCAGTTGTAATAATTTATCTATGGTGAGATTCTTAGTCGAACATGGTGCTTGCATTTTCGCAACCACCCTTTCAGATCACGAGACAGCTGCGGAAAAATGCGAGGAGGACGAAGAAGGATTCGACGGATGTTCGGAGTATTTGTATAGTCAGTATCATCAGAGCAAAGTTTAAAATCAATTGTGATATAAAGAATATATTTGTGAAAAAACATTTTTTTTGTACACATAGGTGTTCAAGAAAAGTTGGGGATTATGAATAACGGTCAGGTATATGCGGTTTTTGATTACGAGGCCCAACACGCTGACGAACTCTCATTGAAAAACGGCGACTCCGTAATCGTATTACGGAAGGGGGATGATAACGAACGGGAATGGTGGTGGAGCAAACTCGGACATAAAGAAGGCTACGTACCTCGGAATTTATTGGGAGTAAGTATAACTGATTATAAGTGACTGATGATAAGTGAACTGATGATAAGTGAAATTAATATTTTTTCAAGTTGAGCAAAATATCGCAAAATTGCATTTTATAATCTACTATATCAAAATATTTAGATTTTTTAAAACATCTACTATACACATGAATATCAAAAAAACATTGCTAAATATGTCAAAATATATTTTATAAATATAAAAAATTAATTTCAAAAAATTTCATGTGTAGTAAAATCTACATTTCCAGATCCACATTTCAAGTATATAATTTTAAATATTACTTTTCAAGTATAAAAATATTGTATTAGAAATAAGTTTATTATACAAAATTCTCTCTCTGCATAGCATTTTGCATTTTAAATATGTTTACTAATTCTAATAATGCGTATGAGACATAAGAATGTTGCATTATATATTTCAGTTATATCCCAGAGTGCAGCCAGCGAAAGCGATTGATTAAAATATTCGCAGAATATCCGATGATTACGACAGTATTCGATTTGCAGCTTTATCTTGTTAATTGTTATAACACAATATATAGGCACATTAGTAAATATTTAATAGCATTGCCATCCAAATGGATATCGCAAAGAGGGAATCTACCCAATTTTTTTTTAACAAATGTAGTAATCTTCTAATTACACAGCACGTGTATGTCATTTTTCTTGTAGCTTATAAAATGAGATTGCGTCATTGTGGATTTGGAATGATTTTAATCGGCTACGATTTGCCATGAATCCGCGAGTCGAATGATCGTACAAATACAAATCTGTAGTTATTGACGATATATGGCAATGCATTTCCTTATGACTTTTTCTCACGTTTTAGATAAGACAGATATTTTAATAACGGATTGCACAGCTATTGGCCGAATGTCCGATTTTACATTTGTCAATTTATAGCTGCACAGGCATTCTCAACTCAACTTTCTGTTTGAAAGTTTAATTAAGTTGAAAGTTGTTGAAAGTTGAATTGAGAGACATGTCGTGTCTCTCACTTACACTCGTAACCATCAAATTATTTATATAGCGATATATTTTTAACGTACATTTATTCGAATATTGTGATTTGTTTCGAAAAAAAGAATTTTATTTTTTTATACAGGCTTTTCTGGGATTGACAAAAATGCACGCATAGCTTTAATTCTTGTGAAATTTCGAGATAATTTTTGTTAACGGGTTTCCCGCTCTGTAGCGAGTTAGGTTTTAGATAAGCAAATAAATAATGAAATGTTATTTGTTGTTTAATGTAAAGTGTATTTTACTTTCGTTTTATACTTGTACAAAATTTTAATTTAAGCCTTTAGTTTTTAAGATATTGTATGTCTAAATTTAATAAGTTATGAAAAAAATAATCACGCTCGAATATTTTCCTTGCAACTGTCTCGAAATTTCACAAATCCTATATGTCCATTTTTTATCGATTTTGGATCCTGTAAATGCATGAACATTGGCTTTACGAGTTTTATCGCTTTAATTTGCTTCACCTAAATGCTTAAGTTTAGATGAGGTCAGATTATATTGTTTCATTACTTGCCCAGGATATTTTGGTATGTATTATCGGAATCTCGCGGATTTCGTTCATTCGATCTCTAATCTTTTTTTTAAAGTTGTTCCTAAATGACGCGTAACGTAATCTTGCCGATACGCACGATGAACGATACGAGATAGCGTTTCAAACGACGATGTGCAATTATATGAAAAAACGTAAATAGGGCACTAAAGAAATATCGATGATACGTTTCGATTGCGCCCAATATTACTATTTCGATATATATATATATATATATATATATATATATATATATATATATACATATATATATATATGTATATATATATATATACATACACACACACACACACATACATATATATATATATGTGTGTGTGTGCGCGTGTGTGTGTGTGTGTGTGTGTGCGCGCGTGCGTATGTGTGTGTGTGTATGTGTATATATAAAATGCCTAATTTGTCATATAATAATACTTAGATGGGCATGTTACAAGATAACGATCATCTCTCGTTGAATAGATCACTGTCAGGAATTTTCTAAGCACGCTATTATGCTCTTATAATAGATATGTACAGGTGTATCACATATGCGAACGCGAGCCACTTAGAGGATTTCTGACTGTTTGTCAAATGACATATGTGCCTTTCGAAAGTAATAATGGGTAGATTATGTAAGAAAATACGATATATTATGACGAATAAATTGTTTTTAATAAAAAAAGAATCGATTTTTGTATTAGTCCATTTCCTACTTGATGATATATAATAAATACGTTAAAATTACACTATAAATACATATAAACGCTAATTACAATTGTATTGGTCGTACAAAAATACTCTCATAATATATAAAAATATTATTCGGCGATACGATTTCGATACCTTTAAATATATTATGTTTTAATAAATACAGGAAGATTGTTATACAATACACAGAACAGTATTCGGCTGCTTAACATAAAAACATGTTTTTGATTCTATATACACTAAATTATACATCTTTGTTTCAGTGAACTTATTTCATACAAAAGAGAGAAATATAATATATAATTTATATAAGAGAGATAAAAGTACACGCAAAAATGCACATAAGAATAATTTTACAATAAAATTATGAAATTATGCCATTTACGCAAATTACCCAAACAAAATCTAATTCTAAGTAAATTATTCTTTCTTATTTACACTTTTACAAATGTACCAATTAACAAAATTATTTTTTAAGTGGAAAGAGATTTGATCTTTCTACTATTTTAGAGTATCAAATATCATTATTTCTTTAGCAGCAATCTCTCGCTTCTTTATTACTCTCAATATTACTTATGCTCTCAATAAACGTTTTTATTAGAAAATTTAATTTGTACTTATTTTCTGTACTCTTAAGTTGTGACAATTATCGATAAGGTAACAATTTTTTTTCATCTATTAATATAAATTGTTTATAATTTTTTAAAATAAAAATGGTTTAAAGAAAATATCGAAATTCAATTTGTTTTGTATCATCCAACGTCGAAAAAGTAAATAATATATATTAGCATATTTTTCATATATATATTATCCACGTATCAATGTGCGCATATCCAAAGCGCAGTTGTTGACTGGATAAATATGTAAATATAAAACATTTGTTTTACGTCGATATATACATATACATATACAGGATAATATCAAAATATTTAATGTTATATGTATGAAAACAAAAATCTTTTTTATTTTTAAAATCATGTCTACGATAACTTCACTGGTCATTTCTATCACCGGTTAATACTGGTTAATTGTATCTTAAATATCCTGTATACGAACACATGTCAATATTAGGCTATCACACGAAGAAAATATTTAAATAGAATTATCATGCGTGTGATCTCTAAAAAGAAAGTCTAAATCTCGTTTCCTTCCTTCGCTATCTGTAGGCAAATTTGAAAATCTTCACATTCCGCAGCTATAGTTTTGAGACTGAAAATAATTAGTAATCAATATACTCAAAAATCAATATACTCAAAAATTATCAATTTTCTAATTCTGTATTGTCTGATATAACGCTTCCTTGTATTATCTACAATCTGTAAGAAAGAATAGAAAAAAGAGAAAAGTTGAAAATTGCTTTTTATTTCATATACCTTTCAATGTAAATGTTTAGAACCGATGTTTCAAAATTCCCTCTTCTTATAGCTTCAGTACAAAACTGCGATAGATTCTTGAAGCATTTCCGTGTGATGCTACGAGAACCCTGATTTTCCCATTCTGGTAATTCCCTAGTAATTTTCCATGCTTCTAGTGCATAACGCATTAATGAAATCCAGTGTTGAGACTCTTGCAATATTCTTCCTTGATCATTCAGAGTTTTCTAAAGAAACAAATTGCGAAAACAGAAGAAAAAAAATTGTTATTAATGTTAATAAGTTGAACAATAATTATATAATTAATTGATTAAATTCTTATATATAAACATAGGAGGAGACCAAGATATCACAAATAAACAAGTCTTATTGTATTATCTTAGTTTGATATTATAATATATATATGAACGAACCTGAAATGCATCCAAATGTATATAAGCACGACTATACGTGGAATCATCAGTCAAATTGGAAACTAATACAAGACTGGCGTAAATATTTTGTCGTAGGACAATTAATTTTTCCATCAATGGCTGAATATCCGCAATCGGCATGTTCTTGGAAAGTATATTACGAAGCTTCTCGTTCGCGCGCAGCGTACCTTCGTCTTGCGCGTATACCAGCTGCATAATCATTTGCACGAGTTGCTCGTGACTGAGACCACGCAAACCATTTGCCAAATTATCATTGGATCGTACTCTCGACGAATTTGCGATGTCTAATGACATTCGAGAGGGTAACGATGTTTTCTTATTCTCCGGTATAGTGAAACTGGATTGGCGAGTATCGATAAGAGAGAGTCTCTTTTTAGCAGCATCCCTCAATACCGTTTTTGATGTCGATGGATTTTTAACTGGTGTGCGGTCTCTGGAACTCAAACTGATAGCCAAAGATGTTACTAGTTTAGTATTATAAATGTACATGCAGATATATTATACCTAAACAAACTGCGTCGCTTATTGGTGTCGAGATCAGGGGACCAAACTATAGACTTTCGTCGACCTCTCTTTTGAATGACAAGTTCATCGGGACTCTGTGGTGAATTCCAATCATCAGGTAATCTGTTTAACCAATTCTGCAGTGTGCTTACATCCATGTTATGGTATGTTGCTGAAATACATTTCACAAATTATCAAAATGTCTCAAGCTGTATAATAAATACAGGTCTGTTTTTCATTCCTGTACTAAAACTTCTTTCCTTTCATCAAATATCAAATGTCAAATATTTCATTCTAAATTTTAAAAGTGTCTTAGTTATATAGAAAATAAACTTTATACATATAAGAATATAAATATAATATGCAAGTGCAAGTTAAACAAGCAGGACATGCATGTACATATGTTCAAAAGCTCCAGACAAAAAGAAGAGAAAAATTTATTTATTAATCCTCTACCTTTATCTTTCTGTTACTGTAATATCACAAGAATTTTTTTAAAATGCTCAAAAAAGATCCGAACATGATTAGAAGGTTAAGAAAATGATTATAGACCAGTATAGTCAATTCTTTATAGCCATCTTAAGTAAGATAATCTTAGGCCGATATTCATAGGCTGGTATTCATAAGACAATATTCATGGTCTGTTCTTATTTTAAGACTGTTACGTAATGTCTTAAAATGCTAATACGATTCTTTAATCGATGCATGACATCTTAAGACTCTACTTAAGACAGTTTTGAAATAAGAACTGACTATAAAGGTGTAATCCTAAATTGTCATAATCATCATATTAGCACTTAAAACATTACTTAAAGCTTAAAATAAAAACCAATTATGAATACTGGTCATAGTTTTATATTTAAAACTGTCTTAAGGCAGTCTTAAATTGTCGTAAACAATCACAAAGCAGTATTAATATTTTAAAACATTATTTAAGACAATCTTAAAATAAGAATAAACTGTGAATATCAGTCGAAAATCGTATTAACATCTTAAGACATTATTTAAGACTGTCTAATAAGAACGAATGAACCGATCGTAAGATTGTTATGGTTCGCGAAAATCCGGCATGCGAGGTTAGGTAGATTTTCGCAATGTCACGCTCGCGCAAATTGAGTCTGGTGCAAAAACGCGTCACACATAGATACGACAACAATATTTTTGTGAAATCAGGGAGAAAAGACACGACATGACAACGCTCGAAGTATGGAATGCACCTGGTGTTGAATTGGCGGGAATCACCAGCGGACCCTCGAGACGTGATTGCCTTGGTCTCGCATGAGAGGGGATCAGAGTTTCTCGCAGCTGCCTCGCCATCGCAGTTCGCGATGTTCCCTGACGTTGCCGCGAAGAAATTTGGAGAGTTTCAGTTACGGGACCGCAACAAAACAATTGTCAATAATAGACGCCCACAAGTTGTCAACTCCTGTCAACCGGTGTTATTGTCGTTCACTATACCTGCTATAATGCTATCACTGATTACACAACACACAGATATTCTGCGCGTGCGCAGAACTCGATCGAGTAAGCACAGGAAATAAATTCCAACCTATCAGAAATTATGTATATATTAGAATGAACGCTTTCTGATAGGTTGAAATCTCCTATTCTCTGTTCCTATTGTGTTTTTCATGTTTTCGGCTTAAAGGCCTGTTTGGACGGACGCACAATCGCATATGCGATTTCACGAAGAAAAGAATCAACTACGTATTTGGACTTTTGGAGATTGCTGTAAGAGACTGCTGTATTGTGTATTTGGTTCTTTTCAATTTTCATCTAATTTCTTGTACCGTTTATACGTACGTTTATTTTATCTCAGCTTTGTAATTGTTTTCTTCGAAATATTTAAACATCGTTTTTATAACTAGTAATTTTTAGGTTATGCACAAGTTTCGAAAATTATCTCAATTGAAGAAAAGAAGAGAGCGAACATTGAATGTACGTCTTCCTCACGTAATAAAGGATAAAAAAGAAATTGAACAGTTATTTGAGGGTAATTTTCATATAAAATTACCACGACAGTCCAGTAAATCATGCCATATCATCTTTCCTACTGTGGAAGAGAAGATTAAAAATTATAAACTTGCAAAGAGTAAAACAATCGATGGCAAGCGAATTGTTATTCAACCATTGCGGGAGATTGTATTTAAAAAAGAAACTAATACAAGAAAAAAGATTTTTATACCTGAAATTAAACCAGACATTGAAGTAACAAAAACGTAAGAATCACTTGCTTGAATCAATTTTATTTCGCAAGATTATTAATATTTCATATATATTTTATACTTTTACAGATTATTTATTTCAAATGTAGCCAATGGTATAAAATCACATGAAATAAGAGGTGCCCTTCCTGGATGTATTGGTGTTACTTTATTAAAACCTTACAATAAAGATTTTAGGTAAGTACAATTTATTTTTATTAAATAATATTAAACCTATTTTTATCAAATTTCTAACTTTGTTGTAATGACATAATATATACTACATATACATATATATTAGATACCGCAGAAAATTCATGTCTTTTTTCAAGAGATGTTTATAGAAGAAAAAATAACACAACTTTCCACGATACCTTATATATATATACATATATATGTATTTATGTATATATTTATATTTATAATAATACATTTTTTTTAATTTGTATAGGAGCGCAATGGTTAAAATGGAAAATATTCAAATAGCAGCAGAATATCTAACTGAAAAGCACAAATGGCCAATCTTAAATGGTCATAAAATATGTATGAAACGAGATACAAGAGCAAAACATAAAAGAAGACGTCCTACAAGTATTCTTAAAATTCATAATGAAAATACAATAGAAAAATGTAAATCTAATAAGAGCTTGAATTGTACAGAAGTTAATAACGATGATAATTAAGAATGTTTAAATAAAATAATTATTAACGGAAATATTATAATTTCCTTATGATTCTCTAAATAATAAAAAAATCCTGAGAAATCGGGAATTCTCATTTGCCTGATTTCTCAGGATTTTTAAAAATAATTATTAATTAATTATTTTCTTTAAATTCAAATTATCTTCAAATTAAACCACAGTGAATTTCTGTCATATATCTGTTTTGAAACTTACCGATAAAAAAAAACACAAAAGAAATACAATATTAGAAATACAATAGAGATTATACTGCAACCTAAAAATAAGTCAAAGATGCTGCAAAATTGACGTAGTATAACATGATATTCATTTGTGTATGTAGCATTTCTCTAAAAAGATTATATTTGAAAGAAAACCAATTCTTATTATCGTAATATTGATGTTTGACCAGCAAATGATAAATGGAGTACAAATACATTTTGATATTGAACCTTTTTGCTATCAATTCATATTTAATTTCAAATTTCCTTAAAAAAATCTATTATAGTATAATTTAAATTGTGTATATAGAATATATAGTAGCAAAATATAAATTAACTATCTACATTACAAGCCTTAAAAAGTTTCAATGATAAGTAATATAAATTAATATTTTAACTCTTAAGATATTACCGGCTTTGTGATCTTAAGACTATTTAAGATAATCTTAATATAAAAATTTATAAATACTGGCCGATGTATATGGTCACAATACTACCATGACATAAAGTTTATGCAAATAATTCCAGCTTGTCGAATAGTAAGCACTGATTATTAACATATTATTGGATTGATGTCTGTGAATAGACAGAATAGAATAAACTTAATTGGTCTTCAGCAGCTAGTGAAGATAATGGTAGAATGATTATTTCGACTTATGTATGCCAATAATTTAAGATTTAAAGAAATTGGATGCTTGATTAAATATTAGAATATAATATCATTCAATTTCATTCAAGATCATTAAATTTGAAATTGAATTGAATTCCGAATAAAATCATCTACGAGAGAAGTATATTTGAAACTATCACATAGATTTCTCAACGATGAGAGCTTTCCAGTAAGACACAAATTGACACAAAAGTCATCCTATTCTTGTTCGATAATCAGTATAAAATAAAGACAAAATGATTCTTGTATCGATTTGTGCCTCTGTTGGAAAGTTTTCAATATTGATCACATATGAATAACTATTTTCAATATTGATCACATATAACTATTAATAAAATAATAACATAGAATCTTCTCTAATCCTGTTTTAGCTAAAGTTGTGTATTTGAATGATGAATCTATGTATATTCTGATGAGAATTCTCTATAAGCCTGTATTATATAATTCTAAAGATCATATTTTACGTTTTTTATCTAGTTAAAAACTGCCAAAAATCTTGCAGGTATACAATTTATGCACATATAACACATACATAATATGTAAATATGTACGTATTAGGTATGGGAAAAAGTTCGTGGTTTTTTTAAGGCCATCTAACGGGAAAAATGCCACAAACTTTTTCCCACACCTAATACATATATACACAATTTTTATGCGTACGTCATATATGCACAATTTCCGAATGACACGCGATTGGTCATTTTTATATCGTGGATCAACCTTTAGAAAAGGTTGTTACATTGCTTGAACAAATACTTAAAAAATGTTTATACTTAAAAAACGAAACAAGTATATATTTTGATGTTAAAAAAAGAAAACGTAAATGTTGAGTGCAAAAAGTGCAAACGGCGCGACAGAAATATGGTTTCCGCTCATCTCGAATTATTCGAGATATCGTATATCGATATTGTCACGAACCACACGAGCGAAAGCGAATGGTTCTTTCCGACAACAGGCGCACGTTGAAGTCGTCAAGTGGGTTTAGTTTTGCTGCGATATCCGTTTTAATCCTATTTATTTATAAAAATTATAAAAAAGTAAAAAGTTCATCAAAATCCATAAGTTATCCAAATCAAATATATTTCATTATATTCAGTTTTTATATGTTGTTACGTGGAGTATTTACGAATTGTATATGTCTCATTCTCGTATGATTCAATAAAAACTCGTTTTTTAATGTTATTCATAATTGTAGCTATATCAACCGTAATTTTGAAATGTAACTTATAATAATGCAGTTGCATTAGCCTATAATATTTATTTTGTTATTATTATACATAACCTTAAAGATATCTTTCAATCTTATTTTTAAGCTATAACATTTATTATACTAATATGTATTAAATCATTTTTATTATTGTTTTACAGAATGTTGATGCCAAAAAAGAATCGTGTAGCTATCTATGAGTACCTTTTCAAGGAGGGAGTCATGGTAGCAAAGAAGGATTATCATGCATCGAAACATCCAGAATTAGAAAATATTCCTAATCTTCAAGTCATTAAGGCTATGCAGGTAAAAATTTTTACTATTTCCTTTTCATTGCACAAAAAGAATAAAATTTTATTGCATTGTAAACTATCATTAACTCGTACATTAATGTAAATTAAAGTTTCCAGTGTATGTAAATATACTTACCTATCTATCTTTTTAGTCTTTAAAGTCTAGAGGATACGTCAAAGAACAGTTTGCATGGCGACATTTCTATTGGTACCTGACAAATGATGGTATCGAATATCTACGTGGATACTTACACTTACCACCTGAAATTGTGCCCTCCACTCTTAAGAAACAACCGAGATCCGAAACTACAAGACCAAGACCTGCGGCAACTAGGAGCGAAGGCTCAAGACCAACAGAAGATCGTGCGGGATATAGACGAGGACCAGGTGGTCCTCCAAATGCTGGTGACAAAAAGGCTGATGTTGGTGCAGGTACCGGCGACCTTGAATTCCGCGGTGGTTTCGGTCGTGGAAAAGCTCTTCAGTAATTTTTTTTTAATATAAAATAAATATGCTTTAAAAAACAAAACTGACATGTTATTTTTATTTTAACATTATTTAATGTGATTTCATCAATGTGTTTCTATAATAATATATGATATGCATTGAAGAAAAAGAAACAAATTTACTTGATTGGAGATTTCTTTATTACTCATAATATATTTATAAATATACTTATAGTTTTTATATTTATTTTTTTGTAAAGTTTTTCGGTTTATATTTTACAATTTATATTTGGAAGCAATGTAGGTATGATTACAAACAATGTGGGAAAATTGAAAATATTTTTAATAAGTTTAATTTCTAATTCGTTTTAACGAACAGATAAATCTATTGTGTTAATCAAGGAGATTTTCCAATCAAAGTCATCACAGATTCTTTATATGTGCTTACATACCAAGGAATATAGATACAATTTTTATATAGTTGCAAAAATTCCTGGTCAAACTTTCACTCGAATCTGAATAAAAAAATGTGTCTAAGACTGCTGCAGCTTTTGCAACTTTGCTAAAGGAATTCCTTGTTTTATGTCAAAATGTTACAATATAAGCTTACAAGATAGATGCAGGAAGATAATTGACCTTCACATATATACTTCAGAGACATCAAATATAAAAGATGACCGACATGACTTAATGTTTTAATTCAATTTTTATCCATATTCATAAACTATTATATGGATAATAATTTTTGGTTACTATGATTACCTATATTATTTACATTGGTAATGCTACTTATGCTAAATTAGATAATTATATTAACATTTGTGGATAGTAAGTAAATTTACAATCATAAATATAGCACAGAACTTCTATCTCACTTAAATCTTTTTATGAGGCATACAAATTAAAAAATAAATACAATTTACACTTCTGACAACAAAACCAAACCAGCAATACAAAAGACATATTTCACATTGAATTTTGGTTCTACACTATATTTTTTAATTAGGACAGATTTGACAAGTACTTATTTGAAAAATTTTAGTTCTCATATAACACTCGCTTGGCTAAATTTTATAATTTTGCGCTACATTATTTCGATTTTTATTATTTTAAATCAATCGACATTTTCTATTTTTTCCATATTTCCATTAATTAGTTCCATATAGATAAACAACTTGCCCAATTTTCATGTTTTTACTAAATGATAGTATCTTAAATTTCGAGATGTTTTAGTTTTCATATGTTATGTCACTTTGATACCAAGTGTACATATTGTGTGAATATATAAAATCCTGTTAAGTATATTCGATTAAAGTATTTAAAAAATTATATTCATTTTGCATCTGACATCAAATGAATAATCATTTGATATGTTGTTTGATGCAAGTGATTTTAACAAAATAAGAATTGTAACTCTGTGTAATTGTTATATGTATTTTTTAATGCACAACGCATAAGGAAGAATATTGGATTTTATTTGGAAAAACATTATTTAGAATCATATTGAAAAGATTGGAATAAAAACTGCCTTTAGAAATTATGAATAAATATAAAGGAATATGTCGTTGCCTGTATAAGTTTCAGTTTTTGTTTTATTCTGTTGTAGCAAATTCTGTTGTATTATAATTAATATATGAAATTTGCATCTATTATATAATATATATTAACAAAAAAAGACTACATAATGCTAATGGAAATTTACTTGACTCCACTCAACAATTGTGACCAAACTCAAACTATGAATCTCATCAAATACATCGTATCACATTTTTGCTTATTTAAAATTTCAAAATTTGAATTCTACATAAATTCAGCATGAAAATGTTCAATAAAACATGAACATTAGACTAAATAGAATTAACATTAAGACTAAAATTTTGATAATTTGAAAAGCTAAACTTATTAAACCTAAATACTAAAGGCATCGCTTTCACAATATGGGCAAAACAGATGCTAGCAAAATACGGATTGAAAAGCTACTTTCGTGTATTATGCCAGAGTATGGAGAGAAAGAGGAAGAGAATGGCAAAAATTCACTCGTGTGCACACGCAATGGAAAAAACTGACAAGGGGATAATTCTCTAAATATTATTGAATTAAACACAGTTGGCATGATCTTAGCCATTGTCACATCTTACTGTGTCACAATTTGTGCTCCAGAGCAGGCAATTGCCTATTCCACTGTAACAAATGAGGAAGACAGCAGCGAGGAACACAAGACTGCAGATAGTGCAGGGCTTGCGCTCCAGGAAGAATCCAATCAGATAAAGTGCCATGAACATAACGTGGGTTTGCAGTAGTGCTGGGTTCACAGGTTTCGGTATCAGCAGCACCGGGATCAGCCACTGTAGACAGTACATTTTCTCTGGATCGTATAGAATAGTAAGAGTTACGCTCGTCAGAGTTTCGTGACGTCTCTTTCACGTCAGATGATTATCTCGTCTATGACAGGACCTTCGGAGAGCAACAACATTAATATTAGAATGATATTCGATACCTGATAACCTGAATATTCGGCATAGACATTATTATTAACCTCATTTGGAAGCATCATCACTCGCATGCGAGTCAATTTATCATCATCTTTTAACATCGAACGTACATTTTTTGTCGTCGATCCTGTACAATCAGCCGATCACAGATCACAGCCGATATACTGACAATTTTGCACAATTAGAAGACTACTTGACAACCATGGATTAAACTGTACGCACATGTGACGTGATCAGCTGCGGTTGGCTCAGGTGACAAATGACGATGTTGCGATACGGCATGTGATACGACGTTTGTATCGATCAATGATGGTTGCTTTCCATTTGATGACAAACGAAGTCGACATAAACATTCTATCCTTGTTGACATTCAGAGAACGACAAAGATAAAATAATACTTATATCGACTTGTGTCGTCAAATGAAAAGCACTCGATATGGAGTACGATCAATGCGATGCTACAAATACTTTAAAGCAATTTTTGATTGGTCAATTTGTAAAATTCTTTTTTCTAATTGGTTAAACCATTTGTAGTGCATCAAACATTTATAGTAAAACTTTGACCGCAGTCATGATAGGGCTGTTTTCTGTAATTTTCTGTCGTTTTCTGTAGTTGAACTAAAGGATCATTTATAACCATAAACTGTTAAGCTTGATACACAATTGAAAAACATAGACAATAAGAACAGGGAATAAATTTCAAGTAAGTTCTTAGACTGCATTTTCATACTGACACTCGATGTTTGATAATTCGAATGTCAATACAGGTCACGTGATCAAAATTGAATACCAAGTATCAATTTTGATCACGTGATCTATTTTGACGCTGAAAATGAGCATCGAGCGTCAACATGAAAAAGCAGCCTTAATATTCGTATTCGTAGTTAAGCCTTATATTTAAAGTTTCTTTAAATTTATTTTTAGATACTTTACGAATTAAGGAAGTCTTAAGTACAAGGTCTGATTATGAATACAGGCATAAAGTTTGCGGCATACGGTGCTTATTTTCCTGCTAGATTGCTAGCTGGATTAGAATCTTGCTACTGTATTGGCTGCGATGTACTGGCACTGACAGCATCGCAGCCAATTAAGATTCTTAATACCATATTCATAGTCAAACCTTGTACTTAAAGGTTCCTTAAATTTATCTTTAGATGCTCAGCAGCCAATGGAATAATTCGTAGAGTCATCTAAAGATAAATTTAAGGAAGCCTTATGCATGATCTATAATTGGCAGCTGTAGTTGAGTAGGCGTAGAAATCGACCAATCATAGTTGAATGTGAGAAAAATAATCAATTATGATTGGTCGATTCTACTCCTACTCCTTAATCAATTACTGTTACTGCCCATTTAGACATGCATTAAATATAAGGCCTGACTATGAATATGGGCTTTAAAGCATCAAGTGGACGCACACCCTTTATGCATCAGGCTTTATTCTCTGTTCCCTGTTCTTTTGTCCGATTGTGCGCAGCCTCTGTTATTTCGTGCATCAATCATCATTTCATTCTTGTTTAACATTTGATGACACAAAGATGAAATAATAATCAGCGTGTGAACGTTATAAGTGGAACGCACTCAAAAGACACAATCCTAGGTGTCGCTATTATCATGAGATTCTTGAGAAAGAGACATTATTATAATTTATAATTTTTTCGCGTGTGAAGTGATAAAGTACATTTGATACATTGATATCTTGATGGAATTCTACATTTTTGTATAAATCCATTGCTACCGTAATCGTCCAGTTGCCAACATACGTATTACTTCAGCTAATTGTTTTCTCAACATTTTTAAAGTTTATATAGTATTTGCACGTTCTACATATATTTCATTGAATGGGTTCGAAATTTTGTAACGGATATTTATAACATTTAACTTGTGTATGCATTATTTATTTTTGTGAATTTATCCTTTTAGTTTAAATTTTAGTTAATTTATTTAATTTCTTTCTTTTTTTTAGGTTAGATCGTTTCTTTACAAATGGCGGATAAGGCTATGATGAAGGTACTTCTTTATACATTGGGATCGTTTTTACGTTTCTTTGCATATTTTTGAACTTATATTTTATTTACTTATATTTACAGCAAATTGCGGAGCAAAAGCTTAAGGCCTTTTCCATTGGTACAATGGGTAAAAGGCCATTAAGTAAAAAGGAATTAGAAGAACAACGTAAGAAGGAGCAAGAACAAGCTGCGGCTCAGGTGAATAGTACCTCATACAGACATCCTCTTTTATATTTGATGGATATTTTATATAGATAATTATGTGTATTCTGTACAGGCATTCGAAGAATTTGTAGCAACATTTCAAGAAACACCTAGTAAAACAACTAATAAGGTTTGGGTAAAGGCTGGAACATATGATGCAGGAAAAAGACGTAAATATGAAATTATAATATGCATTTAAAGTACTTGTTATGTAAATCATAAATTTTATTCTTTTTATAGAGGAAGATACAAGAGAAAAAGGGAAGCTTTATAAACCACAGTCAAAAATCGCAGAACTAGTTGATAATAGATCATCGGCTGAACAAGCTCAAGAATATGCAAGATTACTTGGAACAAACGAACGAAAATTGGACAGGCTAGGCAAGAAGAAGAAAGAAGGTGAAAAAAAGAAGAGCAATCTTGAATTATTCAAAGAAGAGCTAAAGATGATTCAAGAGGAACGTGAAGAGAGACACAAGTATAAGGGTGTGGTGAAAACTGTAATATCTACACAATCTGAAGATCCAATGATGGCCGCTTTAAAATGTGTAGAAGGTATACATATATGTGTATATATACATATGCTTGAGTGTGTATCCTAGAATATATTGATTTAATTACTTTATAATTTGATATTGTATAATCAATTTAATTATTGTTTAATTATTATTGGTTTTAAAAAGATATGGCAGTATATTTTTATTACAATAGTATTTAAATCTGTAGTATACTTACAACTTCAGTAGGTAGTAAATCCTCATTTCCGGATCCGCGAAAGGCTAATCTGCATAACTTCATTGATGATCCCCGTCTCTTAGCCCTGATATATGAGGGTAACCATTATCCTTCCAATATCTTTTTCCTCTTATCACCTTTATCTGTCTCATAAATATGGGATATGCTGAAGAATTTTTGTTTTACAGATGGTTCATTTGACAATGGTGATCCAAATACCACAAACTTATACCTAGGAAATTTAAATCCAAAGGTAAACTCTATTATTTTATCACTGTAATATCAATTTGTACACAACGTTATCTGAAGACACTGGTAGTTTCGGCGCTAAGCTACACTGTCACTATTATATCCAATGCATCCTAATGCACAATTGATAAAAATCTTTCCTTCTTTTATCTTTTTAGATCACTGAACAGCAATTAATGGAAATATTCGGCAAATATGGTCCTTTAGCTAGTATAAAAATAATGTGGCCACGTAGTGATGAAGAAAAAGCCAGACAAAGAAATTGTGGTTTTGTTGCATTCATGAGTCGTAAAGATGGAGAGCGAGCATTGAAAAATCTTAATGGTGAGAATATAACGAGAATATTTAAAAAAAAATAGAAGTTTGCAGAGTGCTCTTTTATTTTAAACAATCAGTTTTCTCCGAAATTATTATTAATGATACAAAGAAATATTTCAAATGAAAGTGGAATGGCTTTGGAGGAGGAACATTAAGATATTCCTGTTTCAGTACTTTTATATGCACAATAATTAGAGAAATAATATGTGAAAAAATTATATAGCTTCATTTAAAAAAATATAAAGGTGATCTTTATATTTTTTTTAATGTCTCCATCCAAAAAGGACACAACATGGCTAAAATATATTCCTCGTGAAACCGTTGCACTTTTATCTGAAACATTTTTTGTAACTTTTGTATTTTCAATAATTTTGAAAAAAATTAAATTCAAATAAAATAGTATTATATTTTAATAAATATATATATATATATATATATATATATATATATATATATAAAGATATGTGTGTAAGACTGTGTGTATTTTCATATTTGTGTGTGTGTGTGTGTGTGTGTGTGTGTGTGTGTGTGTGTGTGTGTGTGTGTGTGTGTGTGTAATCTATGTATTTTGCTTATTTATTTAAATTATTTTTAATATATTTATTATATTTAAACTATTATGATTTGTAATCGATTTACATAATGTACTAAAAACAACGATGTACTGATGAAAAACATTCTTTTAATATGACTTAGGTCGTGATATAATGCAGTATGAAATGAAATTAGGCTGGGGAAAAAGCGTACCAATTCCGCCCTATCCTATCTATATTCCACCTGCTTTAATGGAAATCACGCAGCCACCACCTCCATCTGGTCTTCCATTTAATGCTCAGCCACACCGACGCGACAGACACAAGGTACAGGAAATAAAACATTTGAAGAGCGTAATTAATAAATTGTTCAACTGTATATCTAAACAACAATTTCGTTTCCTTTTTATTTAATATTAATATCTCCACGCGAAATTAATAATTTATACCCTCATGAATAATCATCTTATGAATATTTATTAATCATTTGTATATTTTTCTTACATGTGTTGATCATTATAGCATAAAATTATAAAAAGATGTCTTCTAGCATTTTTTGCTAAAAAGAGCGTGTAGGGATTCATGAATATTCGATCATACGTATTCAATCAATTTATTTTATATATATATATATATATATATATATATATATATATAATAAATTGATTTTGTACATATGTATAGTGATTAAATAAAACATGAAAGATGATCGTGTAAAGAACATAATAGTACACATTTGTTTGTGATTGATATTTCAAAATACGTGATTAATATTAAATTGTCATAAAAACTTTTATTAATTTAACATTGGAATAGTATAATCATTTTTTAAACATAATCTCAGATACCACGTATCCGCAACCTCCAGAGCGCGGACCCGCAGGAAAAGGAAAACTTTGAAAAGGTAAAATTATACCTTTATGAACCATTCAACGTTTAGTAATTTAAATTAAATATCTAATCCTTTAAATCAATTCTTTCATTCACATTCGCCCACATACATACATACATACACACACACACACACACACACACACACACACACACACACACACACACACACACACACACACACACGAGGCGTTCTTGTTTTCTTTACTTACTTTACTTTAATTAAAATTAGTAAATTTTTTGCGAGGTACAAATATTTTATATATTTATTTAAAAATGTTATTGATTAAAAGTAAAAAAAAAACGAAAATTTATTTTTAATTTATAGCGCGTAAAATATGAATAATCCTTGTTAATCATGTAAAATAATAATTCAAATTATATTTACAAATTGCGTTGTGATAAATTATTGGTAACCGTTTTTGGGATACCTTTTGGCATTTGGATTGGAACGTCCTGTCATCTATCATTGTTGCACTATGATCTGGATTATAAGGTTTTGCAGAATGCTGTTGTCAAAGTGGTTATACCAACAGAAAGGTATTTGTTGATTTTAATATATAACGACAGATCTTGTAAGTATGTAATTATGAAGAATATTTAGGCTTCTGTTGTGAATAAAATAATTTGTGTCAATGGGCATTGACACAAAAAATACACATACATACTTAATTGAGTTGCGTTATAGGAATTTAGTCATGTTAATACATAGAATGGTGGAATTTGTAATTCGAGAAGGACCAATGTTTGAAGCAATGATTATGAACAGAGAATTGAACAATCCAATGTTCAGGTATATATCTTATTATGTATAATATATCTTTATCTATATGCAATTAAACCAACAGAAACATTTTTATTAGTATAACTCCAACATGTAAAATTATTCAACTAAAATGTATTAGAAGCTGAGAGCCAATGCTGGATATAAATTGCTAAAGTCTATATTTGAACACTGTGTGGTTGTAAATGACTTGGATTATATAATTTAAAAATTATTTAACATTTATAAATATTTTATTCACTGTTTAGTTAGTTAGATATAAGCCGTTAGCTATGTTTATCAAGTGATATATTATTAACATTGAAAATGATGTAATATAAGTTTTAATGTTTATTTAGAATTATATGTAACTTCAAATATAGAATTTAGCAACTTACATCCAACATTGGCTCTCAGATCCTAATACATTTTAATTGAATAAAGAAACATTTTCAATTTTAGATTTCTATTTGAAAATTATTCTCCTGCACATACTTATTATCGCTGGAAATTATACTCCATTCTACAAGGAGATGTGCAAAAAGAATGGCGCACAGAAGATTTTAGAATGTTTAAAGGTGGAAGTGTATGGAGACCACCACCGATTAATCCTTGGACGCAGGGTATGCCAGATGAATTGATAGAAATGGAAGAAAGGCAAGAACCCAGGAGAGGTAGTCTCTCAAATAGGTAACAACAAAAAATAGTAAAAGATTGTTCATCAAGATAAAGTGTCCCAAGATATAATTAAGCCACATTATCTTGTGAAAAAATATACTAAAAGATAACTGTATATACTTCGTGAAAAATGTATGTTAATTGTTTGAAAAATATTTTTTTCATAGTCAACGAGATCGCTTAGAAGATTTATTGCGAAACATATCACCTGAAAGAATAAAAGTTGCAGAAGCAATGGTGTTTTGTATAGAACATGCAGAAGCAGCAGAGGAGATTTGTGATTGTATTTCAGAGTCATTATCAATACTGCAAACTCCTGTAAATAAAAAAATTGCAAGATTGTATTTGATATCTGACATATTACACAATTGTGGAGTCAAAGTGACCAATGCCACTATTTATAGGAAGGCGTAAGATATATATATATGATATATATATGATATATATAATGTAGATATATATATACATATGTGTGTGTGTGTGTAT
>Ga0157363_1000725_pt1 | contig 25844 bp, 21 predicted proteins | sample AttsexASBM1_FD_111477 | JGI IMG/M metagenome (GOLD analysis project Ga0157363, IMG submission 111477) | Fungus gardens microbial communities from leaf cutter ant in Ribeirão Preto, State of São Paulo, Brazil - Atta sexdens ASBM1 | ecosystem: Host-associated > Fungi > Mycelium > Unclassified ... | reverse complement strand
TTTCAAATCGCTCGATGTTATCGAGATGAAACTGTTAGGCATGATAGACAGCCAGAGTTTACACAAGTAATTATACATTGCGTTTATATATAAGTAATACATTTATTATCAGCTACACAGTTATATCATCAGTGTTATATCATCAGTTATATTACAGCTAGATATTGAAATGTCGTTTGTTGACCGAGACGGAGTGATGAGTTTAATCGAAAACTTATTAATGTATTCATGGCCAGAAGAATTGGGTTCCATAAAAATGCCTTTTAAGCTTATAACATATAAAGATGCAATGGAGTTGTATGGTACTGACAAACCGGACTTAAGAATATCATATCAAGTAAGGAAACTAATGTATATCTTTTCTTTTTTTACCTCACGAAATAAACACATAGTATTATTTCAATACAAAATTGCTTTCTAGATACAAGACCTCACACATATGTTTGATCTTCCAGTATTAAAGGAAACTATGAAGCTGAAAGATGAACAAAAAGTGTATGCTTTAGTTTTTCCAAAGAAAGCAGTAGGTGTTTATTTTAACTTATTTTGATTTGTGTTCCAATGTTAATGTAATTTTTATATTGTAGAAGTACTTAACAAAATCTATCCGAGATGAACTTTCTAAGATTCGTAGCAATTATTTTGCTACAAAGCTAGTTCAATTAAAAATTGAAAGCAATTCATGGAAGACACAGTTAGATAAACTAAAACTGAAATCAGGAATTGTAACGAAAGATGTATCACAGTACTGCAAGCTACAGGAAGGGGATGCAGTATTGCTAGCAATTGGACATCGAATGGATGCAGTGAGTATAAAGTCTAAGATAATTCTTTTTTTTCTCCTTTAATAATTTTTTCTCTCCACCTGCAATTATAATACTTATTGTATATTTTAGTTGAAACTCTTAGGAAAGCTACGTACTGAATTTACAAATATACTAGAAGCCAAAGGCGAACAAATACGTTCGTCCGAGGCTGAACTTGTATGGATTACGGACTTTCCATTATTCACATTCGAAAAAACATTGGAATCGTCGCATCATCCATTTACGCAACCTCATCCAGAGGACATGGAATATCTTACAACTGACCCTTTAAAGGTCAATAAGACTCAAGCCAATTAATTAATCTTGTCATATTTTTTACATATTTTTTTTCTATAGGTGAGAGGCTTACATTACGATTTAGTAATGAATGGATCGGAAATAGCGGGAGGTTCCATTCGAATCCACGATGCGAATTTACAGAAGCAAATATTGGGAATGTTAAACATAGACGAAACAAAATTGTCGCACATGCTCGAGGCATTGACATACGGAGCTCCACCTCATGGTGGAATAGCTATAGGTATTACATTTTCACATGATAAATTTATATCTGTGAATTAAAATAAGACAAAACATTATTTCTTATTCAAGGACTGGATCGTTTCATCTGCGTACTTTGTAACGAAAAAAGTATAAAGAACGTCATAGCTTTCCCGAAAACGATGGAAGGACGAGATTTAATGTCCGGAGCGCCAGACATTATTTCAGACGAATTGAAGATTTTGTATCACATACAAACGGTAGATAAATAAAATTCTTTTTTTAGTAGCTATAAAATAGAATTGACATTGTACATTTCGCTCATGTATAATATGAAAAGACAATTCCTTGCAAGTTATATAAAAAGATATAAAATTATTTATAAAATAAACTGTGGCAGTTTTGGGGCGTTATTATCTATAACATTTTTACCAAAAATTTAAGTTATTATCCAAGCTTTAAATAGTTATCAAAAGCATACAATTACGCTACGAACTGATTAAATAAAGAGACAAAAAATAGATGTACAAAAAAAGTGTTTTATTTTTTTTCTGAGTAAACTCGTGCGTTCAATCGAAATGTTTTTACAGAAAAATAAAAAATACAATCCAGCCTGCATACTAAACTATTGACATTCATTTTCAAGAAGGATCTAAGAAGGTTCCTTCCTTTTTTTTGTACACTTCTTGAGAGCCTCTCTCCTGACAAGTGAACATTTCAACCTAACAAATTTTTTTCTTAACAAATACGCTGATATGTCGTGACTACCAACTGTCGGCGGACGAAAATTTACATCGCTTTTTATTCACATATATATTCATCTTGAAACAGCCCACAGTGTTGAATTGGTATTATATATTAATTAACAAAATATCATTAAATGGCGATGAAATATCTGTTCAGTTTGCGATGCGTCAAATTTGTCAAAATCGTTAAAAAAATCAAAATCCTTAATTAAGATAAGTATCTGTTCGATCAATCCTCTTGCGATTTTTTTTAACACAAAATGATGCAACTGTACATCCATAGATTAATTTCACATACTAATTTTTTTGAAACAGTATAGAAGACATTTTGAAGACGGGCATCACATTTTTCTTATATCGTTATTGTTACACATACAACTTTTTACAACTAAATGCCGAATCAAGCCAGGATGACAAGTTTCCATAATTTCAGCAAATCCCGTAGAGCAAATCCAAAGAAGTGCTGTTCTTCTCGACTTGACGTATGCTTTCAGCAGACGCACATTGTTGTTTCGCGGGTCATACGAATCGCTCCTATTATAACGCGATGCGATTTATATTGTCATACGTTCCTAGTACCCTAAAACGCATGCAATTTATAGCAATCAGTACGAAGCCCTGCCCGTATACAGATCATGTAATAAAATTCTTCGAGAATCAGGATCAACAGCGAGTGTGGACCGTTCCTATTCTCGCCCTACTTGGACCTGTTCTTTTTAGCTAAACTTCTTACATGGTTCATTTTATCTTTTCTCTTTTCACATTAAAGAAAAAAAAAAAGAAAAAAAATGAACAGTGCAAATAGTTCAGCTAAAAGAACAGACTGTTAAAAGCAATTCGCCGAAGACTCAACGTAGGAACTTAGAAGAATCGCAAGATCTGTCGTCGCGTGTCTCTTCCATTTCATATACGTATGTTTTGTGAACGCAAAGTGTACATTAAAAAATGTAAGAACTATTAATATCTTTCTCACAAAATGCATGTTCACTTAAGCTAAACAGCATTCTAAATTTGAGTCTTGCTTGCTTCGCTTGTGTATGTATATATAGAAATATATATATATATATATATATATATATATATATTTTACAGTTAGATTAAATCCAAACTTTAAATCCCTATGTTAAATAACCAGATGAACCAACGAGCGTTCGGGGAGAAAAACGTAATCACATTTACAGATTTACTAAGCCGCTAATATTCGCCGGATCTCGCACGACAACATTAGATATCTTGCGAAGTGCTTCGTTTTCTCGTCTCACACTCTTGCAAATTTTTTCGATAGAAAAATGTCATCAATGTAACGGTATCTTGTAAGAACAAGAGTTGACTTCAGTGAATGGACACGTACACGTGATGTTCCACGATTCTTCATGTACGACGTGAGTTTCCTTCGTAATTCTCTCGATAATCTTGTACGAGGCATGAGTACTTCAGCTGATCGTAATTTTTTTTTTAATAGTAAAAGAGCGTTCGGGAGATGATGAATTCAATCTATAGAATTGTCTCTCTACATCTGTTTTCTTCTTTCTGTCCATAAGTCGATGTGATAAACTTGCCAGGATATTATATATTACAATCTATTGTGTGCGCGTTCGTTTCTTTCGCTCTTGAGCGCGATTACTGATTCGCCAAGTAGGGCTTTGAACCGGCGATTTAATCTATTACGCTTAAAGTAGGGATAGTAATAATAGCAGCAGTATAGTCGTAATAATAGTACAGTCGATCGCTCTGTTTTAAGGGCTCTCAAAATTCTCGACGTCGAACGAGATTGAAGGCGCGGGCCCGTGGGCGTCGGACGCTCGCTCGGTTGGCTGGCAGTATGTACGTGTTAAATTGCATTTAATTCTAAATACGTAGATCGTTTTCGTAATATTCGAGGCGATTCGATTGACCTTCAACCCTTATGCCGCTCAGTATCTGTGATATATTTATAAAATAAAAAAAAAATAAAAAAAAAAATAAAAAAAAACCGCAAGAAGAGATGAAGAGATAAAGTGACGCAGAATCCTGAGATAATGTTACATAAGTAGTGTCTCACTCTTTGAAGAATAATTAATAATATGAATAACAATTAAGCGTATATCATAACTACTGTGACGTGTAATTACAAATTACAATTTCAGTGTAAAGTCTCAATGTGCAACGTAACGTTAACTCGTGCGTTCGTGCTGCTAAAAACACGCGCTTTAAATTATAAAAATAAAATAAATATTTATAATCTAAAGCGCCTCTCTTGTACACGCGCTCATTCTACAAAAAATTAAAAAGAAATCTGGTGATGCTTATTCATAGAAGAAATAGATTCTGCATTCGCGCGCAGTGTTCTTGTCAGCGTGAATGATCTCTGGCGGGGGGGGAGGGAGGAGGAGAGACTTGAACACGTCGGTTGAAACTGTGCAGCTGAAGGGTCGAGGTCTTTGTACTCCTCTCTGCAATTAATGTTTTTTTCCCCCCCTCGCGGAAGTGCACGCGAGACTCATCCCGCGCGAGTTCGCAGGTAAGACGCCCTATCAATACGATTCTTTTGCGCACACCGCGTCGCCGTTATAAAAAATACTATTTTACAGCGCAGGAGGCAAGCTCTCGTCCATGCAAATCACATACTCACATAGACGGACTCGCATTGGATACAAACGTGTAATAATCACTCGCACCAGCAATCTCTCGCTCGTACATACATACACGCAAGCACGCACACACCCGCTATCGAATAAAATATCATTGACCACACATTCTTGCACGAAATATATGTTAAACGGAGACGCCTAGAAAATTCTACAGGAAATAATGGATACTACTGTATATACATACGAAACGGATGGAGATAGGAGCGGCAGACGATCGAATAAATCCAGCAACGGCCGAGTTCGGATCACTATAATGTTTTCGCAGAAACGCAGAAAGCGAGATTGAAATTTGCAGGAGAGATAAAAAAGCGAAAGAACGCGAGAGAACGGAAGAATAGGATTACAGTTGCAACGCAAGATTCACCATGCGGCTCCGTGCGATCGTAGCATTCGTATGTCTTACTAGCGGCGAAGTATAGCTAAAGGTCTGCTTTCTATTCTTCTGCACTAGATTGTACTAGAATTCTCTTTCTCGCTTTCGCCAAATATCAAATGTATACCTATCTCACTTGAAGTTTCAAAAATGTACAAGTTTAACCACAGAAAATGGATCTTAAGTTTTACTGTCTCCGTCTTTTTTTTTTTAAGCAAAAAACCTGCGATGCTCACCTATTCGTCCGCGCCGCGTTATTCGCTTACGGAATACGTCGCGAAATTCCTCATAATCGTTTTTTGGCGAGCAAAAAATGTTTATGCATATTTTCATAAGTCTTGCTCACCAAGAAACGAGATGAGCTATCGTCTTGTGTCGCACATAAACATCAAGTATTATCGAATTAGAAGAGTTCATGAGATACGATTACATCTAAAAGAAAAGAGGAAGAAAAGAAGTGCGCCTTCTACGAATGTCAAATGTATTTTTTACCCGGCCCGCCGGTTCCACGCGTGTAGATTAGAACCACTTATTGTATCGTAATACGATAAATCGCGATTTATTGCGATAATTACGTACGCATAATGAATACTACTTCACTACATGTAACGCAACACCTTGTCGCGCGGAGGACTTTATCTATTCGTGAGGGTTCGCGTTTTCTTTTCTTCCTTCTCTTTTTTCCCTTTTTCTTTCACTTATCTCTTTATCACCAAACTGACTTCTTGTATATAACAAATATTCGGTCGCTCTGTTATTTTCGCGCCGATATCTAATGTATCTTCTGATACATTCTTCGATGACATTCTTCGATGACGAAGATCACCGTTGTCACCATCATCGACGCCTTCCACGGATGAGGTCTGTTCGCGTTGTGCTTGCATTCAACATCTTCGTTTTCTCCCTTTTCAATGCCCAAATATATGACTGGTTTAGATTAAGACCGAAGTATAAACCAGGCAATGTATTCAAACTATCTCATTTTGAATTAAAACATTTTTGAAAATTTCAAGCAACACGAACAGACTTATTAAAACACACAAAAAAGAAATCTATTTTTTTAATTTTATTTTTTTTTAGCTAATTTGTGCATCGTTCATCTTTTTTTTTCTAATATGGAAAGAAAAAAAAGAAAAATGAATTATACAAAAAGTTCAGTTGAAAAAAACAAGTCCAAGGTCTCTGACTTTTCTTTGTGATTTGCTACGAAAGCGATGACGATGGTGGGGACCTGTTCACGCGCGACATCGTCGGTTTTCTGCGTCTTACTATCTTTGATTATCGGGAATCCATCAGGCGTTTTTAATTCATTTTTAATTCGCCTTCGCGATGTGTGTGTATGCGTGTACACAAAACGCAATTAGGTGTTTCCGATGATCTGCATAATACGTATGAGAAACCGTATACAGGGCATGGCCGTATACAAGAACAAAGGTAATCGATATTTAATGTCCTTTTACGATCTTTTATGTTTATACGAGTTTCAAAAGATATTTCCTATGCATCATGCATCTAATGCCAGCTACGCTGAGTCTTAAGTCTTCATTCCATCAAACCATGAAATAATGCACATTATCTCACGTATTATCCAGAGCTATGTACGTTGAAAACGAAATGGACGAGATAAGAATTGAAGGCTGATGATTAACAAACTTAAGATTACGGGCTGATTACTTACGTTGCAAACACAACATTACCAATGTCAAAGGTAAAATTAATATCACAAAGGAAACTAGAAATTCCTCATTTTGCGCAATGATTTTTTTGCATTTTTAATCAGCCTAAGAACTTTATCCTGTATGCGGCCATGCGAATCAGACTAACCTTGATATTACAATCAGATTTATGATTTGCTTAACGGGCTGCCTGCTGAAACGTTGATGGGATCTGAATGACTATTCGGAGATCTTTCGAACGCGGCTTTGCGCGTTCAATAAAATTAAATTAACATCCTAATGCCGTGTCTGAGGCAATGCGCGCGTGACCTGTTATCAAAAATGTAAAGCGTTAGACGTGTAAATAATAAAACATGCACCGTCTTATGATGGGTCGAAAACGAATCGCGGATGATACCGATTCGATTTCGGTCAATTCGGTCGGTACGTTTCCTCACGGCATTCAATCAAACCAGGCTGTATTTAAGGACGCTATACTCGAATACGTGAATCTTGTCTCTCTAGCTGTTCGCAGTTTTCTATGCTTCACCGAAGTAACAGTACAAAATTCTCGTAGACGGTAATTGCTTTTAGATAGTACATCGTTCTACATTGCAGGTGTATTTTCGCAACAACTAGCGCGACGAAATTCTACAATAATTTTCTCGAACACAATCGGGCAAAACGGTCGACTGCCCAGGAACGGACGAAATCCAAAGATGCTGACCTCTTCCGACATGTAACATTCATTTCACGTATCATTAACCGATGACACACAGATACGTAGGAAGAGGCTACTTATACAAGACATTCGAAATATCTTGAAAACAAAACATGGATCTTCGTATATTGATATAATGAAGACAATAACGTCAATAACAACGATGATGGAAAGTTGTATTCCACGTGGACCTTTTCGAACGTACAAGCGATGATCCAGCTGTCGATTTCTCTCGTGACGTTCTTGCTTGCTCCCTCGGATGCGTTTCAGAACTGGTATGCCGTACAACAGCTATTCCAGTTTTGTACGCATAATGTAAATGCAATTTTGTTTTGTTGTAAATGAATTCACTCAAATAAGTTATAAACATCCTCTAGTTATTATTCTCAACTGACTGCCTCTCTTCCGTTTTCTCTTCCTTCTCTCTTTACCTCTCCTTCACGAAGTATAGATTCTGGCATCTCGCTCTGCATTTCTTGTAAATTAGTCTTATGCATTTTCATCGATGGTGGGTAGCCAGAAAGCCATGTTGGTGCATGCAGACGCCAACATCATGTACTTGGGATTGAACTGGATACACTGCACCGGTGCTGGATGATCACCATTCAACACGCAAACTTTGTAACCGGTCTCCGCGTTCCACACATGAACCCTACCATCTGTGGAGCCACTGAACACAAATTGGGAATCCGGACTAAAACTGGCCTCAATGGCAATTCCCTTGTTGTTGAGATGTCCAGCAAAAGTCTGTAAGGGTGTACCATGAAAAGCGTCAATTAAACGAATCGTACTACCGTTAGTAGAGATCAAGATGGTCTTGCCGTCTCTGCTGAACTTCAATCCAGTCCAATCACACTCTTTCTCTTGCGAGAGCTTGAAGGTAACAAATGGACCTTTATCAAAGCTACGTAAATCATACAGCTTGATACTTTCTGAATTGACTCCAGCTGCAAAGATAAGACCTTCGGGATCATATGCTGCTACTGGCCGTCCTGAGACATTCATCACCCCGTGACAATTTGGTGAGCGTAGGTCCCACAGTCTCAGGGATTTGTCTAAGGAACCAGAGAGGAAAGTATCCTCGATAGGACTGATACATAGTGACACTACCTTTTTCGAGTGACCAGGAAAGTAACGTATATATTTGTTGTCATGTAAACTGAGATAACGGATCGTGTCGTCGACCTTGGTACTGCTGTGTATCGCGGTGTTTTTTGCGTGGGTGAAGTGTATCAAGTCGACGCCGTATTTCTTGGAGTTGACTGTCCGTACCTGGGTACCCTTCTCGCAGTCATATATGACGATCTGGTCATCCTCCGAGCAGGAGATCAGAGTGTCGCCGTTCGGCGAGAAATCGATACTGTTTATCCGATCTGTGTTCTCGCGGAATACCTTGGCCACCTTGAAGCTCCTCACCACGTGGTCGACGAGCTTCATGGTGATGGACGGCGCGTCCTCCCTCTCGTGCCGTCCCCTTAACTTCCTGGACTCCACAATCTCTGTGTTTGTGCTGTGACCGGGTGCGAAGACCGCCGGGCGCGGAGGCCGGGCGTGGGTCGCGGATGCGGACGCGGACGCGGCCGCCAAGTTGCTCCCTCGCGAAGGAGGAGGGAAAGCAGAGACTCGCGTGTCACCGCGGAGATGGCTGAGAGAGAGATTGAGGTGGCCGCGAATACGGTCCAGATAGAGAGAGTCGGGACAGGAGAAGGGGGGGGGAGGAGGGGAGGAGGCGGGCTGTCCACCGGGACGCGGGCGAGGAATCCCCGCGCACCGTCCTTATCACCGCAGATCTCTTAATACTCTTTCGCAGTCGTTCACCGTGAACTCCGCCGACGTGGCTTTCCTTCTTTCCGTGAAACGGACGCCGTCAGCGGGACCGCCGACCGTAACACCAAAGCACTGCACGTATGTACGCGTACAAATCTTGCCAACCGATCGGCCGGGAAAATTTGTCGTTTCCTGCGAGTGTACTGTACCTGGGACTCGTGAGCGTATTCCTCGCTCTCTGTGTCCCCAATCGGTAGCGGTGAATTCGGCAGGAAAGCGACACCGACTCTACTTTAGTTGGTACTTTGGCAATCCGTGTCCAGCAAGCGTGAAAGGCCGCTACGCATGGGGCCGCTCCAGTGCAAGAAGCGTGTAGAAACTATTTTCATCGCGAATGCGCCATCTACGTTCACCATCACCGTCACGGAACTGCTTAGTTATCATTCGGTCGATAATGTGCTCGGTTGATAATGTCGCGTAAAGCAAATCTATTTTTTTTATTTATTCTTTCTTTTTTCAACGCTTAGTTTGTTCTTTAGACTGAATTTTTCATCTTTACTCTTTTTTCCCTATATTTAATGATACTTATTTTATATCTAATTTTTGAGTGTTTTCCATTTGATGACACAAGCGTCATTTTGTCTTTGTTATTCATTGAATATCAAGAAAAATAAAATGAGATTTATGTCACCGAATGAAAAACGTTCTATATCTCTTTCTTTCTCTTCAACGTCTAATTATATCTGTTTCATTTTAAGTGCAGGAAGTACAACATAATACAGCACAGTACAGTTACACAAAGCGGCCTGTCGCCTACCTGTGTTTACGTAAGAAATCATACACACAGTAAGTCATTTTTCTGCGTGCTTTTTGGTTTTTTTTCGCGTAAAAGGAGGATCGTATCCGAAGTGAAGATACGCATCGATGGGTATTTCATTCCACGATGAGCGACGTTCGAAAAAAAGCCAATTATTTGGCGATATTTAAGCAACGGACCAAGAACGAGGATAATAATGAATTATCGAGGAGCATCATTATAGGAGCAAGAAAAACGGGCCAGTTAAATCTCTCGTCGAAGGGACTGTCCACGGGTATATTATATTTATGAGCACCGCCTGTGCATACTAAAATTGTAAACTGAACGATGGAACGATCGACGATACTATCGAATTCGCTCTACGTTTACGTTCATCACGTCGCACAGTTATTTCGAGCATGCTTCAGTTTTCGTTTAGATCATACGAAAGCTTATATTCATAATTGGACGGACATGCATGATGATAGTATATATTCAAGTACAGTCATGTTAAAACCATGTTTATGATGGGTATTTTTCAGCAAGATGCAGATGATACAAAGTAACACAGTGAATCAATAATAATAAATTATTGACAACATGTTCATTAGGCTTGTTTTTTTTAGCTAAATTTCTTGCTTGATTCATCTTTCTTCCTTTTTTCTCCATATTGGAGAAAAAAGAAAGGTTTTTCTGGATTAAATTTGGAAATATATTGACCAACGTTTGTTGCCGATTAGGAATGTTTACAGAATATAAACTAAGAATAATATTACATCAATATATTATAATTTTGCAATAATATAAATGTAATATAACAGATGTTCGCATAAGAGTTACATTATTGAGTTATTGAATAAGAAATCATAATATATTAATGTCACATGTTTTGTTCTGTGAGTATAGAATCTCATTTATCAATAATAAATAAAGATGAAATGTCATCTGCATCTCTTGCTGAAAAGTATTTTAATTCATCAATCACACAAGTCTCAAATACAATACACAGATTTTTTTTATATCTTTGTTGTTTGTCAATTATTGCTTGGATGTTGCAATAAGTATTCAATAAGTTTTTATTATTAGATTTATTTGTATTCAATATGATGCACATATGCATTGTGAATGAAAGTGCAATGAAAAGCGAGAAGTGCATAGTTGTTTTCTTATTCATCATTGTAAAAGCTCTTTATAATATATAAAATATCAGAGAATATGTTTTTAAAGTTTTTTCAAAAAATTGAAGATTCCAGAAACTTACACAACTAATGGAATCTTATCATATATGTACAACAAACAGACACTCTCATATATACATGTTTTGGAATCTTGTAATTGGGAAAGCGCTGTTTCTCTTGTTGAAATAAGTTAAAAATATAGAATAACAATTTTTTATATGAAATTCTGTTTTTCGAGAAAATCGAATTTGAATATTCATTAAGTACATATATACTTGATTAGTCACTGTCAAGTGGCTAATTTGTTTGGTTTATTTGATTGTTTACTACTATCTGTTTCTATATTAATCTAGTGTAGTGTAAAATAATTCAATAAGTTTCAATAATGTATTTATTTTATTAATTGAAATATCGTTTGAAAGTTGTTTAAAGAAAAAAAATTATTTTTTTTTTTTTATTTCACATGAGAAATCATCTCCTTCCTGATTAAAATTTCTTGAATCTTTGTAAGATACATGTAAGCATTGTGAATGAGAATACAAAGAAAGATGTGCGCAATGTTATTCATCATCATATCAAGTTTTTTTAGAATGTATAAATATGTATCAAAACTCATATTTTAATATATCATTACTAGTTTAGACAAGATAAAATTGATGTAATAAATTGGCATTTTTCTGATAAATTTATATTCTACAGATAATGTAGCTGTAAGTCCAGCAGTGTGAAAATAAAATAAATCTGGTTTTGTACAATTGTGTTTATTTTTTTATGTATGTGTATTTTTAATTTATATGTACATATAATATTATATATATTACAATATATATAAATACAGTCAAAAGTCATAAATATGGCAAAATTTTAAATTTTAAATTTCCTCAGCAAAATATTACGTTTAATATTTATTTTTTATTTAAGTTTAAGTTTAATATTTATTTCATTTAATATCGTGTCACCAATGTTGTTTCAAGATACATTTGAAAACAATTTATGCTTATAATTATAAATGAAACATGCTTGGTGTCATATAAATATGATTCATTATCATTATTTTAAATTGCTTTGCATGCTTTGCTAAAAAAAACGTATAATATTAGAAATGATCATAGGTGTATCCAATGTAACTTATTGTTAGTTTATTCGCCATATCAGGTAAGTAAATTTTATATAATAATGCCTTCATTGAATTTAATGGCGTAGTAGCTGTGCATAGTGCCAAAAGGGTAGAATCCTGAACATAGGAATTAATACGCTTTACAGTACCTGACAAAATATGGAATATAAATGAATTAACGGAAGAGGAATTACGTGATTTACATTTCGAACTTGATTATGAATCTTTAGAGGAGCGATGGTGGGAACAAGAGCCACTGAAGATGTTAGATATGAGCTGCAATAGTTTAACTGCAATCGATAATAAAATAGAATTTCTAACAGAACTGAATACTTTAAACGTATGTATAAATTATTTCTTGTTTCAATCATAAAAGTGTATGTTTTCAATATTTTTATATATGTATATGTATGATCTTAAATATTTTAATACTGTTTCTAGTTACATAGCAATTTGTTGGAAGAACTCCCACCTGAAATCGGTTCTCTGCGCAAATTAAAAATAGTAAATCTATCAGACAATAGACTAAAAAATTTACCTCATGAATTTTATATGTTGGAGGAATTATGCGAATTATATCTAAGAAGTAATCAAATAAGTATACTCGAAGCTGAGATTGGAGATTTAATCATGTTAACTCATATGGTAAAAAACACATCATTATACGTGATTATGTAAAGCCAATTTTTAAAATGAAATAATTGTATATACATCTTTTTAGGATTTATCGTATAATAATTTAAAAGAATTACCGATCGGAATGGGATATTTAGTGCGATTAAAGACATTGAATTTATGTCAGAATATGATAAAAGAGTTACCACCTGATGTAACAAATATGCGATGTGAGTTTTTCTTATACACAAACGCATTAATAATTGATACAAAAATGATCTATATTTTGCAATATTCATTATTCGATAAAATGATTATTGTATTTTTCTGATAGCATTAAAAACGTTAGATATCAGCTTTAATCAATTGGAGACGATACCACCATTAGGTGAATTACGGAAAGTAGAAAGAATTATGTTCCAGTCGAATAATTTGCAGGAATTTCCAGACATATCAGGTTGTTCAGCTTTAACAGTATTGCATTTGGATAACAATAACATTCCTGTATGTGTTAATATATATATTTATGCTTAAGCCAATCAAGACTAAAATTCAGCTTGCTATTATAAACGCAGTTTACTAAAGCAATAATATTCTTTCTCGTAGGAAATTGATCCGCAACGCTTAGAGGCGGTAGGGCATCTAAAACAGCTTACAATGCAAAATAATATAATTGAAGTAATACCTGAAGAAATAATTAAATTAATAAATTTGGAAGTTTTTGACTTGTCACATAATAATATATCTTTGTATGTCACATAACTTTTCTTTCTCTTAATACTATGATTTTATATATTTAGAGTGTTCATTAAAATGGATCTTTTTTACAGAATACCTTATTGCATCGGCATATTACCCAATTTAAAGCAATTTGCAATCGAGGGAAATAATATAAAAAATGTAAGAGGAGATATAATACGATGCGGTACACCTCGCATTTTAACACATATTCGTCAAACTGTAGATGTTAATACAAGTATGAACACCAGAGAATTACTACAATCTAGTGCTAGTAATAGTATTCATCCTGATAAGTATGTAAAGATTAATTTCTCTTAATAACATATCTTAATAATATGATCAACTAGATGTGTGTCATCATATTAAAAAAATTTTTGAAAAAATATTTTATGTATAAAATCAAGTATATAATTTATAATAATACAGATATACGATGAAGAACATAAGGTTGTTCAGCTTAGTTGGGCAAAATCTTTCGGAAATATCCGAAGAAATCTTGGAAGATGCAGCGGAAGCCTCTGTCACAACTATCGACTTAAGTAGAAATAAGCTATCAGAATTGCCTAATAAAATGTCAGCAATCGTTACAGTGACAGACTTAAAGTTGATTTCAAATCATTTAGCAAGCTTGCCAGAATGGATTGGTGAAAAGTACAAGTGCTTGCAAATTTTAGACATAAGTAAAAATCACTTGCAATCTCTACCATCAAACATCGGTTGCTTGAAATACTTGCGAGATATTGATATCTCATTCAATAGGTATTAATTTTGATTTGTGCAGGATATGATTTGTGCAAGGAATGTTTCCAACATTCCTTTTTGACGTAGAAATATAAGTTTATACGCTGAATATTATTCTGTAGGTTTACTGAGTTACCAGAAACTATTTATGATGTTGAAGCATTGGAAAGTTTGAATGCCAATGACAATCAAATCGCGAAAATAGATGTACCGCTGTTGGAAAAATTAAAAAGTCTAGCAGTTTTAAATCTGACAAATAACAATATCGCTCACGTACCTCCTGAACTTGGAAATTTGAAAAACTTAAGGTAAATAAATATTTTGCTGCATAATATTGTTTATATTTTCATCATACATTAGGCGAGTTTTTTAATTCATTGATTGATTAATCACATTATGCACGGATATAATTTTGCTTCATAAATGCTTCATAAATTGATTAATAGATGAATTAAAAAACTTATTGATACTTATTGTTAATATAATATTATTTGTTTTCGTATAGATATATTGCTTAATGTTTTTATCTACAATCATAATATAAACGTTTTTTTAGGAATCTATTGTTATCTGGGAATTGTTTCAAATATCCCAGACAAGCAATTCTGATGAAAGATACAGAAGAAATACTGAGCTATCTACGTAATCTAATACCTCAATAACGGAGAGAAAACAAAATAGTTTATAAAAAGTATCCAGTCTCGAAACTGTTAAATATTTAATTGTTATTATATGAGTGTATTGCGCGAAAATATTATGTCTACGTATAAATACGTTTTTACTGATTTTTAAAAATTATGTACAATCTCATCCTAGATGACACATCAAGTGCAAAATAATTATAATAAGCTATAGATTAAATTAGTATAAATTAATATTTATATTATATAATATATTATCGATGTAAATTTAGTTAAGGAAAAATCATGCGTTCATAGAAATATGTATAAAAAAAATGATAGAATATGAGAATGTATAAATGCAGCAATTATATCATATTTTGAAAAAATGATATTTACGATAAGATAGAATTTAGATATTAAAATAAATGTGACTGAAGTAGAAGCTAATAAAGAATATAAAGATGAAAGAAAGTCAACGATAATTTGTAATATTCAATGGCCTAATAAAAAAAGTATTTTCCCTTCCTAATGAAGTAGCAGTATAATAATAGATAAATCTTTAATATCAATAATTTAAAAAATATATATTGCCAAAATATAATTATATTAATATATAAAATATATAAAAAATTATAAAAATATATTATAAATATATTATAAATATATTATAAATATATTATTAATGTTCTATAAAATTATAAATTATATTAAATTATAAATTATATTACAATACATACATTTAATATAATTTTTAATTTTTTAAATATATAAATATGATATAAATTATAAATATACACACATACACACATACACACACACACACACACACACACACCATATATATATATATATATATAATTTTATGATAGTAATTAATTTTACCTCTCAGCAGAAATGCAATCATACAGAAACTTTAGACTTTAAATACACAACTGCCATACGAACCATAACGATTGAACTACAAAACACTCAGGCACTTCAGTTCTTGAGCAGTGGTTCGTACTGTTCGTATGTTTCGCGCGTGCATTGTGACAGTTGTGTATATATTTGAACGTAAAACGTACGCAACCTGAATTTGGCTTTAGTCATGTCACGATATTATACGAATTCGCATGAAGATTGACGCTTTGACAAACGCCGTTGGATCTTGCCGACAATTAAATTTCTCGTAGGTCTACGGCCAATCGCTTTGGTTATCTTTTATTGCAAATGCATTATTTTAATATTTTATCGTATCTTTCTTTAATCTTCTCGCAAATAGATAACGTAATCACATTTTGTTCATCCCTGCTACTGTGTGTGACTTATATGTATATATGGTTTTTAGACACTTCTGGAGGGTAGAATGTCAGCAGAATCGGAGATAATACTCGAAGAGGAACATTCTGTGGACCTGTTCTCAGATGTGGAATCGTCGCAAAGTACGAATAATGTAGCTAATTCGGACTGTAAGAATCTGCCTATTCACACGTTCTCTGCATTACGTTTTTGCGTCTCTTTTAATTAATTCTCAAACATTTGGCTTCAGCAAGTTCCATGTCGATTGGTGTTAACGAGCCTGAACCTTCCGACGACGTACCTGAGTGGAAGGGCATGAGTATGGACGAGATACGCAAAGGTCTTGGTATTTACGATTATCGAGAACATCCGCCGATCGTCATCGCTCCTCATCATACAGTATTGTTCATGGTATGATTTAACATGAATAGACAAATAATATATTATTAAATTTTTGAAGGCTAATAAAAATAAATAATATATCACAGTTAAACAAAAATGAAATTAATTTGCAAAGCATTAATTTAATTTAAACTACTAAGAGAGCAAATTAAATGTTAAAATAATTATGGGTAATTACATATTCACAATTATCATATTAGAATTAAATAAAAATTTATTTATTTAGTTATTGAGTGGCCTTTTATTGTCTTATATGTAAAATTTATTTAATATGTAAGATCTTGTTGTTTTATTAATTATTTGTTTCTTTTAAATTGTGATTAATACTTTGCAATCCGAAATGTATTATGTATGTCATTTCATTAAATTATTAAATGTATTTTAATTATTTTAATTTGTATTGTAATTTGCTCGTCTCTTGGTCATTTAAATATAAAGGATTTTTTATTTAATTTAATTATAAAGGATTATTTTGATAATATATCTAAGTTACCAATTTTATAGATAAGTCTTGCTGTGCATACTTGTTAGATGTCTATTATATTTGCACATACTTTTTCTGTGATTTAGTTACCATTGCGTTCACATGGACCACCAAAGCCGTATCCGACGCATCAAATAGACAAATGGAGCCAAGGTTATGTACGAATGCCACATTCTGCGCATAGTTTGTATCCAATAGAGCAGGTATATATTGTCAAATAAATAGAATGTCCAATATTTGTAATCTTGAGATGATAGATTCTTTGAATTCGAAAATTTACTCATACTTTCTTAGAAAATATTGAGAACAATTACCATTTCAATTTTTAATATTATATATATATATATATAATTTCAAATTACTTGAAGAATTTATTATCAAAATAAAGATTGCAAGATGCAGGATTGTCTATAAAGAAAATGGATATTAATTACGTATTAAGATTACTTTTTTAGTATTGGATATTCCGCATAGAGAGTATAAAATAATTATTGACATTAATTAAACTTTATATTTTAGAAAAGTGGAAGTCGTTGTTGTCGAAATAGATGGGAGATGATCCAGGAAGCTTTGCTGAGGAGCATTCTTTCTAGCCAACAGTTAGAAGAGGCTATACTTTCATACAATCAAATATATGCACAGCGCTGGAATTTTGCGGCGCTCCATCACTTTTTCTCAGAGGTATTACCTACAGTACATCACACTTGGGTTATGCTCTTTAAAAATTTTGATTACAAGAGAATTTTTGATGCAGGTCATAGACTCGGAAGAGACAACAATGTTCTTTGAAGTACTGATGCCAAAAATAGTCCAACTGGCTTTGCAGCTTCCTGTGCTGTTAACCGGTGCGGTGCCTCTGTTGAAACGACATAGCAACGATTCCATCAGTTTAAGTCAATTACAAGTTGCTTCGCTACTGGCAAATGCATTTTTTTGTACATTTCCTAGACGCAATTCCAATAATCCGCAATCGGAATACGCAACGTATCCTTATATTAATTTTAATAGGTAAGGCTACAAATTATTTAAGTTGTTTATTTAAAATTATTGGATAAAATATATATTTATTTATTATTTATTTATTATTATTATTATTCTAATTGTATATTTTAGATTGTTTGCCGCCTATAATGAAAAACAAAGTGCGAATCGATGCGAGTCGGTGATGGAAAAGATTAAATGTCTTCTCCATTATTTCAGAAGAGTCACAACTAAAGGTGAGCATATCATAATTATGAATTCTTTTATATAAATATTTATGCAATTTACTGATAATTTATCGATAAATGGATGTAATGTAGAACTCGAATCACATTATAATTTTTACATAGAGCAGCACCTGAAGGTATAATAACAATTGAACGACGTTACATTCCGTTGGAAAATTGTCCAAGATGGAATTTGCAAGAGCAAAAATTACCACCGTTACATATAACAAGTAAAGGAACCATTGAAAGTGAAGGAGCTGGGTTGCTTCAAGTGGACTTTGCAAATAAGTGAGTCTTTATTATATAATTCTAGTTAGAATGAATTATGCCTGAAAAATTTATTGACAATTTGTATTGTTTGAAATTTTAATGAAGAATTATAAAGCAAAATAAATAATGTTAAAAAAAGAGAAAAATAAAGAGATTCTGGACATTATTACTGATATTTTTCATTTTTACTAATTTTCTTTTTTGTATGTATTTCGTAAATAGATATGTGGGTGGAGGTGTGCTAGGCTTAGGCTGCGTGCAGGAAGAAATACGATTTGTTATATGTCCAGAACTTATGGTCACTATGTTGGTTACGGAGGAATTAGATGATACGGAGGCACTTATCGTCAGCGGTATCGAGCGGTACAGTAAATATGAAGGGTATAGCAACACTTTCAAATGGAAAGGAGATTTTGTTGACGAGACACCGAGAGATATTAGTGGTAGACGTATGACGTCAATCGTTGCTATTGATGCCCTTTACTTCAAGCAATCCTCTTTGCAGTTCAATATGGACAACATAAAACGTGAACTCAACAAAGTTTGTAATCTTGATATAAATATCATCTTAACTAAAATAAATTTGTATAAAAATTCATTAAATTTATCCTTCAAGTTCCTAAATTATCGGAAACGTGAAGCAATCTCGTTTGTATAAATATTTTTATCAATTTTAGATAAATTATAATTTTTATATAGATTGTTACATATTTAAAAAAATATTACTTTAATCATTTCATTGTTCGATAATATTCTTCTCAAAACTCAAAAACTATTAATTGCTGATTGTAAAAAATTGCTGTTTATTTTTCAGTATTATGCTAATATAATGCTATTGTCTCTAATTTTAATGCTAGTTAATTTTCCGTAGGCTTATGTAGGATTTGTCGGATCTGATATCTATAAGAACAATCTGCCCGCTATCGCAACGGGAAACTGGGGATGCGGCGCGTTCCGCGGAAATCCGAAATTGAAAGTTTTGATACAATTGATGGCTGCTGCAGTTGCAGGTCGATCGATGGTCTATTTTACTTTCGGAGACACGAAGTTGCGGGACGATGTGGCAGCGATGTACGCACATTTGGTTCATCACGATATTGATATAGGTATCTACATTTAAAAGAATTCCTACATACGAAAGCTATAATCTTTATAATTATTTACGTATTTACGTTTATTAGATTAATTTTTTTTAACTTCTAGTGCGACTTTATTCAATGCTGTCGGAGTATCATCAAGAATCAGTGTCGAACGCTCATTCGGATTTTTATTGTTTCTTGTACAACAAAAGTAGGATGAAACCATTAAGCAAATATTTCCTGACAAAGACTGAAAATTCTTCACCGAAGATTTCTACTAAGAATCTAAAGGAAACGCTATTTAAAAGAAACAAAACCGCAACTTTATCAAATAAAGAAGTCGATAACAAGCGATATCTTTATTCGATGGCTAAAGAGAAGGAAATGGCGGAGGAGGAAAAGATAATGAATTGGTTGACAAGCTGCGAAGATAGCAACGACAATGCTAAGCCCGATATCAAGGATACATGTTATGAGAAAACTAAGAATAATCCAAGAGAAGTAGATAGTAAAAAAAACGACAGTTTACAGAACAATCATTTTGCAGAAAACACTGCCGATGGAGAAAATATACAAATGGAAGAGGAGGTATCAAATAAATTAGATAATAATATAAATTTCTCAAATTCGAAAGAGTCGATTATTTCATGTTTCGTCGACAATCAAGGAACATCGAAGAAGATGAAACCCGAATTATCGACAAAATCTACGGAATTAAGTGACAGCGAATTTATCAAGATCTTGAAAGACTCCGCTCCAGAGTCGTGTAAACAAAAGTCACTTCCGAAAAAAAGTAGCCAAAGGAAGATTTCAGATTTTTTCCAGCGAATATCTTGAATGCTATACAAGCGTTTTGAAGCTTGTCAATTAGCTATCGCACACTCTGTAATTATAAACATTCTGTATAATCTGTATAATCTTAAACGTTGCAAAGTACAATGTAAATAAAATTCTACGTAAGATGTGATTATTTTTCTCATTTTATATTTGATATCTTATATTTTATTTTAAAAAGCGAATATGCATTTGTATAAAATGTACCAGACAATTTAAAAATGTTATTTGTTAATAACATTAATATTGTTAACATTCCTACAAATATCTTAATACTTTCATTGTACAAAAGATATTGATTTAAATATTTAATATATAATAATGTATTATTTTTAATCAATAATTCTTAAATTGCTAATCAAACTGTTGGTCATCATTCGGCAGAATCCTTTTAAAAATCGACCTTTAAAAACCCTCGTGCCTCGTTCGGCGGGAGACTAGCTGATCACGTGGTCGCTTATCGACGTATCGCGTTTGGCCGAGCGAACTGTCAAACGCGAAGATGGCTGCAGTCACTGAAATATTAAAGTCTCCCGCCGAATTAAGAATCGACAGGACTCGCCGATAGAAAATGTAGAATCTCCTAGGTCAGAGGCGCGTCCCAGATAACACGCGATCGGCGACGCGGCCCTGCGCGCAACAACGCGATCGTTCCGCAGTGACGTTCGTGGGCGGTTTCGCCACGACGTGCGCGCCAGGTACGCGTGTGTATGTACGTGCATCTCACATGCGTGTAGTGTGCGCATCTGTGCGTATGACATCTCGGTCGGTCTGACGTTTCAAGCGAGCGTTGAGCGAGTGGGTGGACGGACGGACGGACGGACGTAAATATTGAGCCGGATGCTCGGCGGACGGCGATGCCGCTGATCCGTGCGCGTTGATCGCCGATCCGATCGGCTGTGTCGTACGCTCTCAACCCGACGCCGGGGACCCGCCGATGCCGAGGTTGTCGTTCGTTACGCGTGGAGCTGTGTCATTTTCGTCAAGTCGCTCCATGCTGCCCGCAACGTTGACCGCGACGTCCGCACAACGGGCGCACGAGTGTGTCCGCTGACGGCCGCGCGGTTACGCCGTCATGCACTACTCCTGCACGACGCGTTTTTCGCTCCTACGTGCGCCCCTTGTCGATCTGCGATCACCTGAGTTATTAAATTGCGATTCAACGTATGTTTCTCAAATCGTTAAGCCTGTATATATATATATATATGTGTGTGTATGTGTGTGTGTGTGTGTGTGTGTGTGTGTGTGTGTGGTGTGAGCGCGCGCGCGCCTGTGTGTGTGCGCGCCTGTGTGTGTTTCATTTTGCGTCGTTTCTCTTGAGCACGTTGACATTTTTGTCAATTCGTTAAAATAGCTCATTCATATCGATCAGTTTTCTATTGATTGTTATTGATCAGCTATGACTAGAAAGTCGAGTTGGTATTGATTTTTTTTTTAATATTTTTCTTCTTAACTTTTTAAGAGTACTTTTTAATCCTTTTTTGGAAATGTGCCATAAGTTAATAATGAAAATTTGTATTTCGATTTATTATCACTTCAATCTCTGCAGATTGACAATTTTGATGTCGTCTGAATGATAGTCCCGAGAAAAAATCCTATGTAACAGATCTTTCCTGTGTCACAACTGGAAAACAGCTGTGTACTTTATTGTACTTTGAAATAATTGGTTCTGTTCCAAAATTCATTGCACATAGAGTGAACTATAGATTTTCAAGGCTGGCAGTGAATTTTGGAACACAAAATTATTGAAAACAAGCATATAGAGATAAGGAGGAATTCTAGGTTTTCTTCTTTTCCTTTCAGCAAATCTTAAGTATGAACATAATGCGCAAATTACGAGGGGGTACCAGCGTCGGAGGTATGGGCTCGAGTGGTACCGGTGGTTTGGATGATTGTGCCGGTAGTACGAATCCTCAGCATACCGCTTTGGGGCTTATGCATCTCAAGAAATTATTCTCCGAGTATACTCATCCACCGCATCCCCTCTCAGACACTGAACGTGATGATAAATTATACAACATGTTGCCGTTATTTTGCAAGGTACAATACAATAAAAAGTGAATTCTTTAATGTTGAGTGCAATCATGTTGAGTGCGAATTGAAATACTGAATTAGTGTACATTAAAGATTGCTTTATATAAAGTATCTAAAGCACTGGCATAATCGACAAAGAAATAACATATATTCTGTTAAATAACAAAAGTCTTTTTTTTTTTAAAGAATATTTTGGACTGGTGCAATAAGTTGGAAACAAATTGTACTTATTCATATCATTATTTGATATTTATAATTGTTTAAAATAATTATGTTTTCACATTTAATTCTATCAATTTCATATATAGCAACTTTTAGCATACACTAGTGTAATACAAATGATCGAACTCCATATTCTTATGTAAAGCAGTATATCGAGATATTTCTTTCCCTTCGATACTAGAACGAATCTTTTCTTTAGGATGTTTTTATATTCTCGTATCGGTATCATTGTAATTACAAAAAGATCGTCTCGTTCCGCCAGGTATTTGGCTCTAGTCCATCAGGAGATATGAACGAAAAGTTCTGGGACATTTTGGCATTTACACAACAAGTATCAAGACTGATGGTATCTGAGATTAGGAGGAGAGCGAGCAATCAGAGCACTGAGACTGCAAGCTGTGCCATCGTGAAGTTTCTAGAGATCGAGAATAGCGAGGAATCAAGCAACGGCTGGATGTTGCTATCTGCGTTGAATCTGTTGGCAGCGGGTGATACGTCTTTGATACAAGTGAATTGAATTTCCCTGATTAATTATCCATTTCTGGAGACAAATTTTTTTCTGCAATATAAAATTCCTTCTAGGCCATGACTGCTGCCTCGGTTCCATCAACTTTGGTGAAATGTTTATACCTGTTCTTTGATCTGCCTGAGATGAATGAAGAGGACGCTGATATTACAGATGCAAATAGCGAATTTACTCCTAGAGAGCGTAGAATACTGTTACAAAAAATATTCGTTCAGGTGATAATTTTTTAAAATAATAATTTGAAATTTTCAGGAAAAATTAATATTTATTCGCGAGATTAATTTGTTCATTTGCAGTTATTGGTGAGATTATGTAGCCATCCTTATCCTGCAGAAGAACTCGCTCGTAAAGACGATCTTACCTTATTGTTCTCAGCAATAACCAGTTGGTGTCCACAGTACAATATTATGTGGCGTAAAAGTGCCGCTGAAGTCTTGATGACGCTATCTCGACATGGTCTTACACAGAACGTAGTAGCCTATATTCATAGTAAGTTTAACACGCTATTGTATACCTATATTAGTTCAAGATCAAATCTACTTTATGTATTGATTCATCTTGTAGATAAAGGATGCATAGCACTCTGTATCGATAATATGCAACGTGTACCTGAGCTGGCACCATTAGAAGTTGTAGAAATGTTCGTAACAGTGTTCTGTTTTCTAAAAGATTCCAGTGAGGTTTCTCAAACATTGTTAGATGATTTTCGTGCTTGTCAAGGTTATATATTTCTATCTGAATTTCTGTTAAAGTAAGTAAATGTCGAAATTACGAAATTCAGTAGCTTTGATACAATAAAAAAGATATTTTTCTATGTAGACATGCGCCATCAAGATTAGAACAAGATAATAGAGCGGAAGCACAAGATGCTATCCGAAATTTGGTACTAATGTTAGCATCTTTAACAATGTGCGGTCACACAGAATTAAAGCCAAGCCAAGCTAGTATGGGATCTTTGTTTCAAATGCTTGGGTTTACTTTGCCACAACCAAGTAACAGAGGTATAACTTTATAAATAAAATATTTGTGAAATGAAGCGAACATACTTTATACAATTTTATTACTCCTACAGGAGGGAGCGTCCGAAATATTCAAGCATTCCAAGTATTGCAATCTGTATTCGTAAAATCTAATTCACCACTTCTGTGTTGCACTATATTGGACGCAATATCTAGCGTGTATCACAGCGATAATGCAAATTATTTTATTCTCGAGGGACAGAATACCCTATCCCAATTTGCAGAGAAAATCCATTTGAAGAATCCGGAGATACAAGAAAAATTCTTTCAGCTGTTGGAATTTATTGTTTTCCAACTTAATTTTGTTCCGTGTAAAGAACTTATATCTCTCTCCATTTTATTGAAAACAAACAATTCAGTCTCTTGCAGTATTATGTGTATGGAAACTCTCCTCAATATACTTAGGTAATTTGTTAAAGATGTAGCTTGAAAAGCTTTATTGAAATACATCAAAATAACAGAAGTAATGTATTAAAGACTTAACTTGGGAAATTTTATTGAAAAATATTAAAATAATATGCGATGTTTCTATCGATATTTCAAATAAAATTGCTCGTTTCAGACACAACACTATATTTAAAGATGTTTATAGAGAAGTTGGTATGTTAGAAGTTTTTGTGACTTGTCTTCATCGGTATGCAACATTACTTAAGGATAAGCAAGCTGCGATCGATCAAGGATTAGGTAAAGATATGATCATACATAAGTTTGTGAAGTGATAATTCTGATAATTTAACATGATTTAACATTAACATGATCAGAATACACGATATGCCCCGAGGATGAACGGTTGGGTGCCTTAGTAATGGAGGCTTTAACAACATTATTAGCGAGTAATGTTCAAAATGCGAATGTCTTTAGAGAATGCGGAGGCGCGCGTTGCGCTCATAATCTAGTACCCTATGTAGATTGTCGGTATCAAGCACTTGGTATCGTGAGAGAATTGATACTCAGTGCAGGTGGTGACGATGACATGGCAACATTGTTAGGAGTTATGCATTCAGCGCCTCCTAATGCCTTGATTTTAAAGACGCATATATTAAAGGTGAGTTTAATATTAATGTTAATCTCATCGTTCTCATCTCATTCATAAAATATATTATTAATAATATTATTAATAATATGATTATTTTTCAGTCTCTGTTAGCCTGTTTGCGCGAGTCGCATAGGACTAGAACAGTTTTCCGAAAAGTTGGGGGCTTCGTTTACGTGATGTCAGTTCTTGTATCTCTTGAGAGTCAATTAGGCCCGCAAAGGTCAGAGAAAAGTGAACCTTGCAATGATATCATACAGAGAACTATGCAGGACGAGAGCCAATTACTAACATTGCTACATGTAGTATTTCATACTATAAGTACAGCTATGCGATTTGAGCCAGCAAATGCAAAATTCTTCCATCACGAGGTATAGATTTGAAGCATATTATATATATATATATATATATATATATATATATATATATAAAAATATATTAATAA
>Ga0157363_1000724_pt1 | contig 25849 bp, 18 predicted proteins | sample AttsexASBM1_FD_111477 | JGI IMG/M metagenome (GOLD analysis project Ga0157363, IMG submission 111477) | Fungus gardens microbial communities from leaf cutter ant in Ribeirão Preto, State of São Paulo, Brazil - Atta sexdens ASBM1 | ecosystem: Host-associated > Fungi > Mycelium > Unclassified ... | reverse complement strand
TAAACTTTTCACCATCGTAAATACACTTGTGCTCTTCTAACGAGTCTGTGTCTTCTTTGCCAAAGCTCACTTTTATTAGTAAAATGTGAAATGCGAAAGCACTGCATTTATATAGGTGAGAGATGAATCAGAAATAAGCGATTCAACGATGAAAATATTCTGAAGGGACAAAAAGCAATGTGTAAAAGTGTACGAACAATTAAAAAATAATGTTAACGCCGTAAAGCTTCTCGTTACTACTGTCTCGCAATCTGTATCTCATGCTCGTTTTTTTTTCTTTTTTTTTCGAATATATTTATAAGGAAATGCAATAACGATGAAGATAAAAGACACTAAAGGCGCAAAAGCCTTATCTGTTTTTCGACAATAGAGATGCAAAAGCATTATGCTATCATTATATGATAGTTGTTCATTCTTCTTTTTCGGCCTTTTCGACATCTTGCTTCTCCTCACCCTCTACAATATCACCACCCTCGAATTTTGGGCCTGGTGCTTCATCGCCTTCCAGAACAATTTCCTCTGGATCAGGCGCGCGTGGTAAAAAGTCCTCATCTGGATACATAGACTTGAAAATGTTCTTAGCCTGGAAACAAAAAATAAAAATTCTAAAGAATTAGGTAGTGCAATTTTAAAAAGTATCATTTATCAAATTAGTTTTGAAAAATTGATTGTTTTGCAGTATCTCAAAAATAATACAAAAAAAGAATATTTAAAACAGTAATTTTTAAAATTATATTTTATATTTAATTAACACTATCTCATTATTATATATTATATCAATATGTACCTGATTCACAGCAAAGTCGAAATCAAGTTCAAGATCCGGTCCAGAACATAAGTGTATATTACTTGGCGCAGAATCACTTAGTTTAATGTCGCTTGCAGGTAAATTCAAATATAAAGACCATAATACTTGGGGTAATGGATACTCAGATTCTTCTTTCTCTTGTCGGTCATCCTAATATAATTATTCAATAAAAAAGAATGTTTACTTTTACACGATTCTAATATTTTTTATATTTTACTTCTCATAAGAGATATAATTTTATATTAACAATTTTTATAAAGATCCCTGATACTTTACCTGAAGATGTCGTTTATCAGGAGAAACTGTTTGAGTATGAGAATCAGAAGAACTACGCACAGCATTGGGATCAAATGGTTCTGCTCTCAGGAACTTATTCACGACATATGCCAGATCCTCCTTTGCATTCTTAGTACGTTTGCATGTCATATGAACTATGACTAAAGAAAAAAAAGAAATGTGCGATACGAATATAAATCAAATCGATTCTGAAATATATTCCTATTGATGTTATACATACATAATCCTTGAGGGCAAGCATTAGTAGATGGTCCCAATTCAATTAGAGTAACGGCTTCTTGATCTGGTTTTTCCGGCGGATAATACAAAAGAGTTAGACTTTCTTTCTCACCTTGCATAATTGACCTATACAGCGAAAAATAATATATCCAATAAAATATATTGTACGCATATACATATCTTTTAAATTGTAAAATTTACATGAAGAAAATACCTATCAGTAATGAAAATTCCGCGCGAAATTTGATTTTCTCCCTCAGAGGCTACAATTTCTGGTGGCAAGTGTCCTTGCCCTACGACTAAATGCTCCAAAGCCAATCTCTGTTTCCCACTGATAATGGCCTTGCACTTATCCTCGTTAACTACTACACCATCTAATTGTCTTTTTAAGCAATAAATTCCACCAAAAACTGCACATAGTCTAAAAGGTATGGAAAATATCAGTTTTAGATAAAATATAAAAAAAGTTTCGGAGTTTCGTGTTTTTAGGAATGCACCTGCAGAAACATTGAGGCAGTTCTCCGCTTCCGTACATAGGCCATAAGAAAGGCGTATTTCCATAACGTCCAAGACTATTGAGAAAATGCTTCGTACGATTAACACCGTTTCTACATGATGTTTTGTCCGTTGCCATTGCAATAGCTTGCATAACATAATGCTGTACTATAGGCGTAAGATTTTTCGTATTAAGATATTCTAAGAACGTTTTATCACGGAAACCTAAAAGATAAAAGGAATACATTATTACTATTAATAAAAAATTAAGTAAATAAGAAAAATTAAATAAGAAAATGTATTCTTATCCGCATTGCATGCGACACGCACCATCAAATTCTGGACTATCGGCTCCTTGTTCCATGCAAGATGTCAAAAGCTGCATCAACATTCTTTTCTCGATTACGCTAACCGTTTTGTTAGCGAATACATCGGCACGAGAGCAAGGGACTTGTGTAAGTTTACCGTCCATAAAAGTAGCAACTCTAGAGACTGCACGAAATTCGGCATAACGTGCAATGTTGCTGGAAATCAACAGTTCTACTAATTCACCACGGGCGAATAATAGCTGTAATAAGAATTACATACTATATACATATGTACATTAAGAATAATGTAGTCTACAAATAAGTGACTATTTACAATCTTACTTTAGGCGCCAGATCGATATTAAATCTTCTGTATTCCTTTTTGATACGGTCTATGCTCCATTGTTTCACATTTTCTTTTTTATCAGCCTTGTCCTGATCAGTCTTTTCCGCACCTTCGAGGGCGGCACTATCTCCAGAACTCTCAGTCTGGGTATCTTTTGAAGATACGTCAGGCAGGTCTGCATCACTGCATAAAAAAGAGAACTAGTCAGAATACATAAGATATTATTAAAATTGTTAAACGGTCAATTTATGCAGATCATTTCTTACTTGGAAATATACCAGATTTCTCCAATGTTCTCGACTGTGGAATATTGATCACTAGCCTTCAAAAATTTTTCGTTCGTTTTCAAATCGACATTTGTATTCTTAGTATTACTTTTAACCGTTTTTAAATCTTCTATCCATTTTTGTAAGCCATCAAAATTAAATGTAGCCCACAGTCCTCCATAATATTCGTTGCTAAACAAAACAAGCAAAAATTTTAATTAATAATAATCATAATATGCATGAATAATATCTTGATTACAAATAATTTATCATATCAAATCAGAAAAGGTGAAAGAAATCTTTCTATTTTTCAACATAAATGCATGATAAAAATTTAATCAAAATACTTCTTTATCTTCTTACTTTTCCTTTAATGATTAAGCAAGAAAGATTATCTTTTATATAATTCTGGCAATATTCTTTCAAAGATTTAATAAAATAATAAATATTAATAATATTAATAATATTAATAAATATATTAAATAAATATATTAAATAAATATATTAAAATAAATAAGAAAAATATTGATGATTGTCTTTATAAGCTTATTATTATTTTAAACTGTACACGATGACAGGATGATTGACAGGTGACAAATGCAGAAAGGAAAAGATCACCTTCAAACACCTGATCGTTACCTGTCCAGATGTAGAACTCTCTTGCCAATTCTGCTTGCCGCCGCGGCGACGATGGACTCGGTCATACCTGTCGGAAATCATGACAGCGAGAATTACTGGTGAAAAAGTTTTAGTTTCTGCTGATAAACGCGATGGGCAACCATTTCCCCCGTCATGATAAGAATCAATACCTGTTCCTACGACGACCACATCATATTCGGTCGGCAGATCGTCCTCCATGGTTGTCTCTCCCTCGATGGTTGCCTACCTTCGGAGCTAATCGGGTGTGACAATTGGTGTGAAGATATCGGCGAATAAATTATAAATCTACGATATATCGGATGCGAACCGATCAATTCATTTTCCTTGACGATCGACACCGATGAAATTCGCGTAAAAAAAGTTTGCCCCGCCCCGCACGCGACCCACACTCGCAACTCCTCGCGCACGGGCCCTACTCAAATCCTTTTTTGCTGAAGTTTGACAGAACTGGACAGAACGAACGGTACTAAAGCAGTCAAAGGGGCGAGCGGATCAGAGCAGATATATGCAATGAGAGAAAAAGAAAAGGAGAATGAGATCGTTAATCTGGATGTCTCGCTCAGTCTTGTTCATCACGAGTGTCGCGCTGCCTCCTCGCGGAACAGGACACAAAACATATGTCCCAGTGACAGTTAGAGTTCCTAGAAAAAGGACTCTAGTTACTCTAGGGATTTAGAGATTTTATATTCAAATAGTGTTTTCGATCTAAACGGATTTGCTCCCATTTGAGTTGGATAATGTTCTACTTTTAATTGACGTTACATATTCCACCAATAGGAGAGCATACAAAGTCATTAATCCAACCTACGTTGGTGCAAATCCGCTCGGGTCGAATACGTTAAAAATTTAGTGAATGTGGACCAAATATGGCGGATAGAAAGAGATAATAGTATCGCTTTCTTGTATAAACGCATGCGCAAAAAGTGTTAAGGCGCGTTTATTTTGATGAAAAAGCGAAAAAGCAGGCAATCCGAACTCTAGCTGATAGTCTACAATTTCGACTTTTTGTATTACTTAGAGACTTCGCACAATAAAAGAAACAGGGAACAGAGAACAGAGAATAAGAATTTCAACCTATCAGAAACTGTGTATTCCACAATATATGATTTCTGATAGGTTGAAATTCTTATTCTCTGTTCCTTTTATTGTGCGAAACCCCTTATGTATGTTACACAACTCATGTTTTTCACTAATCACATACACAGTACGTGCATACAAACACAGATTTTCACTTTCAACACATCGCACGGACCCAATTCTGAGACGAATCGATTTTGTCTTGACTCTGATTATAGTGACTCTATGGCTGTAGTCAAAGTCTTATTACAATACTTATTACAATAAATACTTTGAAGTGTTTGGTTGACCAATTAAAAAAAAGAATTTCATAAATTGACCAATCAAAAAGTGTTTTAAAGCATTTGTAGCATTGCGTTGATCATATTCTATGTCATATAATCCAACAGAGCCCTCTGGTAATTGATTTGATCTATCACCAAATTGCACCAAATCTGTTCCAGGAAGATCAATTTGTGGTTAAGTTGATGAAAATTTAAGATTCCAATAATATTTTATAAAACATAATTTCAAATAAAGCATAATTTCGTATAAAATATCTGAGAAAGATGGTGAATGATTTAAAACTGGAATGCTCCTTTTCTTCTTGGTATCCAATATTCAAGAAAGATTCCTTAGAGGCTAGAATTCTTCACATTCCCGATGAAGTTTTAAAATATTTGGAGCATGATACATTTGTATTGCCTCTTGAGGCAGCGAAATCTTTACCGAAGGATTCCGAATGGGTTGATGGTTCACCAGTGACATGTGAAGAAGAAGTATTTATTAATATATTTTGAGAAATAATAGAATTATAATCTTTATTTTAAATTTATATAAATAATCAAATATAATATGTAAATTTTTTTTAGGAAACGGATTATCAACCGACATTCCCTGAATTTAGTCAACAAATACAGGAAATATTAGATGAGTATGATGCAGTATTTGTCAAAACAAATTGGAGTACACCTGCGGTAAATTATTTTCTACCATTTCTATATTTTTATTTCGCAAACATTTTTTCTAAAATTCTTATTTTTCAGAAAATATAAATAAGCATGTATGTCAACATAAAAAAAGTATCATGTGCAGTAAAAACCAAAAATTCCTTTTCTAAAATACTTCGTATTTAATGAATCAAATAGCTTGTTCATAAATTTTCTGTTATATTAATAGAAATATAACAGTAGTATAATTTTGTAATAATAGCTTTAATTACAACAATATATATTTATTAATAATATATTTATATTAAGACAAAATTTATTAAAATAAAAAGAAAATTATAGTATAATTTATAATATGTAATGGTAATTATGTTCCAGGATGCTATGTGGGTTGCACCCACAAAGACTCTCAAATGTAACACGCTAGAAGAAATCTATTTGTTACTGAAAAGCTCTGATAGGATTGCTAAAGATCTGAACATCGTAAAATCTTCAAAGGACTGTGAGAACTCTTTGCCATTCTGTCTGGTGTTGAAACAATGGCGGGATATTAATCCTTGCACAGAATTTCGCTGCTTTGTTATAGATAATGAGCTCATTGGTAACTTATCACTTAGTTTTCTTTTTCTTAATTGTCAAATTTTATTAACTGCTTTTGTGATTTTTTTTTGCTTTTACAAAGTTAACTTTTGCGATAACAAATCATATTTTATGCAGCTATAAGTCAGAGGGATATATCGCAGTACCATAGTTCCAATGAGTCACAAAAATATGACATACAGACGGATATTAAGAGCTTATTTTTAGAGCGCATCAAAGGCAGATTTCCATTACGCAATTGTAGGTAGAGCACCATATTAAAATTAGTAACGATATCAAATTTTTATTAACTTATAGAATTAACTTTACTTCTGACAGATTCCTTCGACGTTATACGATATAAGAAAGATAAAGTAAAAATAATAGATTTCGGTGCAATGGATGCAGCATCTACAAAGGAAACGCTTTTCACATATGACGAATTGCAAAATCATATTGAAAACACGCCGGAATTCCGTTTTATTGGGGAGGAAATAGGTATTCAGCCAAAGCCACCAATGCAATTTTGTATTCCGCAAGAGATCAGCGAGTTTTTCCAATCGAGAGATAATGTCACGTTGCTGGACCTTATTCAGAGGGTATGTCTTCTGGTTATTGAAGAAATACGCTTGCAAAATTTAGCGATTTATTTTAGTTTTTAGATTTGACACTCGATTATGACAATCAAAACTTTGTTGCAGGAAGTGGAAAGTCAACGGAAAGAGCATGAAAAAGAAAATGCTAACGTTTCAGAAAGTACTTGATGTATATATAACGTATAAATAAATATTTTCCTTATATATAAACATCAGCTGTAACTCTTTTACTCACATGTATAAGGGATACAAAACTTAAAAGAGGTATTATAAATTATTGTTACATTTTATCTTTCTCAAAGAAGGCTAATATCTACTAATAAGTACACGCGCTAATAAATATACGCGATTACACAATGAACGGATTCTAACTTTAAATCTTGTACATTACATTTTAGCCTGTTTAAATCCTATATTTTGAGATCATTCGATTACATCTCAGTGTCAAAAGGAATAATCGAACTTGTTCAATTATTTCGCTCTTTCTAAGTTATCAAATTCTGTTGGTTTCTTCATTCCGATAGACGTTACAAAAAATTCAGAATTACCTGCATGCAATACAGATCATATCAGATCTGTCGATTGAGTTGAAGCTGATAATTTTCATAGCGTGTCATGATACAATCTGAAGCTTTCGATTTATGTAAATGTATAAGTAAATGCAATTAAATATTCTTGATTAATCCAAATCGTTTCTGTATTTTGGGATGCGACGCGTTTGCGTGTTTATGTGTATATGTGAATGAATGTACACCGACAGGATATTTAAATACAGAACTTTCACTTTTATTCTGCCAGACTCTCTTTTTCTATCATTACATTACATAAAACGATTAAAGGCTATCCTACCGCTTGAAAGAATTATCATAATATTGCAGTATTTTTCGAGCCATCGGCCTTTTTACCGAGCGACGTCCCTTATATAGAAAATATGTCTTGTTTATGTACAATATGCAATCCTTAATACTTCAGTTTTGAAAAAGGATTTCCGATATATGTACCTCCGGACAAGTTAATACGCTGTACAGTCATATCCAAGGAGTATTTTCATCTTTCTCTCCCTTTCTATGTTTCTCTCTGTTCCTTCCTCTCGTTCTCTCATCTCATAATCTTCATAAAAACAAAAACCATAGGATGGGGCGACTACTGCTGTGTGCGATTTTATCATTTTTATTAGTGGACCATGGAACGTTTCTGAAACCCGAACTCTTCACAAAACGACCCAACAGCTTTTCGCATCGGGCCTCGCACTTCATCTGTATAGTTCTGCCGAGTATTAAGGATGAAAAATGCTTAAATTCTAATTTTTCATAACATATCGATTTCATTAATTTTTTAATGCAAACACGTTTTTCTTGAAATTATATAACATATACATATATATTATATATATAGTTTAAGTTATGAAAATCAATATAAAAGTTATTATCTTTTGCCAATTCTTAGAAAAATACTACAGAAATATTATTCTATATTTTGACGTTACTTAAAAATTGAATATACAAACTGTTCTAAATTTCTGAATAAGTTATTTTCAGATTTAAGAGAATAATATAATAAAATGGCTCTATATTTTCCTTTATCATACTTATCGAGTAATTTAGCTTGAGAGATTTAGAGATTCGGTGGGAAGCAAACCATATTTCCATCGCGCATTTATCGAATCTTATTTAAATAAAAACTTCATAATTCGTTATCATACAGCAAACAAAAGTAGGCGATTGCGCTTGGATTTCAAGCTTTGGATTTTCGAGATACGAGGCAAAAACCTGTCATCTGCAAGTGCAATATGATGAAAAAAGTTGCGAAGTCGCTTCGCAAAACAAAACCTTATTTACAGAGTATCTTCTTCTTCCGCAAGCGAAATACGGCAGATTATTTCGTCACTGCTTTGTTACAAACAACCTCTCCCATTAGTCGCGATTGCAATTTGTGCATCGATCTCTTTCCCACAATATATACGCGAATACCAGTCGAATGGATTTTATGTAAAAAGACCCAAAGAACATCCTTATATGAAAAAACTAAACTTCTTTCTAGAGGGAAGTACGATGCCATTTCGATAAAAATAATTGACAGCACATATCGCTGTTCCTATTGACTAATAACAAAAACAAGGAGGATCATCCAGATACCTCTAATACAAAATAATTAATCTCGTAGATTAATCAGAATGATGCACGGTTCCTTTTACATAAAAATTCTTTGCAACGATCTCCGAGAAACATTTCTTCTCGAGATCGCGAAAGGCCATGTCCCTTCGCAGTAGATTTCGTTTTTGAGGGACATCCGGATTTTCAATGCGTGCATTCAGTACTACGGACCGCTCAGTAAGTAAAAAAGGAATTAATATATTTATTTGTTATAATATTCGTAATGTAGAATATTTATTAATTATAATAATGATAATTCTTTTTCAATATTATTATTTCTTACTTATTATTGATTATTTCTGTAAGGCCATGAGAACACGAGCGGTCTTACAAAAAAAAAAATAAATAGTAATAAGAAATATAATATTAAACATTATCTACTATAATAGATAAGTTATTCTATGAATATTACAACAAATGAATATTAGGTGTAGTAAAAAGAAATCCATTATTTTTCCATTCAATTTCATGCAAAAATAATGGATTTCTTTTTACTACACCTAATACTATTTCTTTTTTTTCTCACTAAGAGCTCAGTGAACGCGCCCTAGTATTGAATGCGCCTAATAACATCCCTTACAGCACAAAGTTGTATAAAAGTTGCAGCAACACTGCTGCAACATTGCAGCAACACATGTGGCAGCAATATATTGCAGATTTTGCAGCGATATTACTGCAAATTCTGTGCTGTATAGGATTCAACGCGTATGTATAGCGGTATACCGTCTAAGACATGTTCTCCTCACATCATTTTCCTATCGTTCATTATGTACATACACAGGAGCGCGTCTTTTTTTTCGCGTTCGCTATGACGATCGTTCTTCGTGATCAGTTTCGCTTTATTACATTCACACACTCGCCCTCGGTCGTTCTCCCCTCACAATCTGATCGCTCAAATTATTTCGACTGATTTGTGCTAAATGACATTGCATAGCTTAATGAATGTACATTTTGCGGTGTACGGCCGTTTGCTCATTCTGCGAGTCTCTCTCACCCTTTTTTCTTCCATCTTTTGCTCGCTCGCAAATTCATTCTCTTCGCTCTTTTCTTTCTTTTTACTTTTTACGTCGCTCATTTTAATGATACTAAAGTGACGTATAACAGCATTCGCACATTCTCTCGATTCTCTTTCTCCCTTTTGCATCTCCTTTCATTCCTTCACTCGCTCTTCTTCTTTCTCTCTCTCTTTCGAATACTGGTAGGGTGTTGAGTGACAAAAAACAGTAGTCTTAACAAACATACGATACAAAAACTCTTAAGTTATCGCCTGACGGCCAGTGTAAAGCGGGTTGTTTTATTTTATCATTATTTTTTTTCCTTCTTCTCTTTCCCTTTCTTCTTTCCTCTTTTCCTACTTCTTTAAGTACCTGAAGAAGCTAGCTTTGGGAAATCTTGCCTTGATCCGCAAACTAAGCCCTGAAACCGATGTGGAATCTCAATGAGATCTGATCTTCGATCTGTTCTTACCGATGACGATCATCATGAAAACCGACAATCCGCGTACACAGCATCGGAAAGCATCGAAAAGCATCGGAAATCAAGCTCGCCGAAATTACACCGACTCCGATCCTCGCCCTCAAACGCACTCCTCTTTTCTCTCTCTCTTTCCTGCTCCTTCCTTTAAGTCCGCGCCTCGGATTTGCCTTAACGATGAAGACTACGCACCCCTCTATGATAAATGCGATTGGTACGACTAAATTGGGTGGCGAAAGGCCCGACTATCACTGATGAATCGAGTAATACACGCGCATCCGAGTAGTACACGTGCATGAGCTAGAAGCTATCTCCCAATGACCCGTCCCCTTTCAAAAAATACGCATCTCTATTTGATGCGAGACATTCGCTCGGAATTTTATACACGCGAAGACATGTCACTCACACATCTCTTCGTTATTTTTCTCCCTTCTTTCTCACCTTCTTTCTTTTCTTTTTCTCTCTCTAATATACAGGAAGATAGAGCTCGTTTTCTTACTTTTATCGCGGGAATAAATATATTGAACTTGTCTTCGCTTTATACAAGTGGCTCGAGTGGAAACGCGATCCTCTCTTTCTTTGTGATACGCTTCTCTCGCGCGGAAATGAAGAAACATCGAGAGAGCTGCGAAAGAAAATCCTGAAAATCGTCGTGAATGTAAAAAACGAAAGAAACGATCTATCAAAAAAAAAGTTCCTTTTTATAAATCAATTAATTTGATCTATAAATAAAGCTTTCAGATTTACTCTCTTTCAATTAAAAAGTAAACCCTCATTTCTGTAGATCGCCTCGATTACATAAAATTTGACTTCAATACGAAAATAAATACTTTAATGGAAAAAAAATAATTGATCTCATAAATAAAAGTGTAATTTTTTTTCTCTTTGTAATTTTCTAATAAAATTAAATTTTCTAATAAAATTAAATCAAAGAAAAAACTCTTCAGAAGAAAAGTATGTGTGTGATCTAGGCCACGCTATATATAATAAAATTGCATTAATGTAAATATTGTAATAGATTTCCGCCTTTTAATCATTTCTACAGTCAAGAGTGGCGAGTTAACATAAATATTACTTAAAACATAAATTTATTTACATATATTTCCTCACTGTTACAGAATATTTCTTCCCATAACTAAATCCCAAAATATATTTTTAGTGATCTAAATATTTAAAATAAAATAATTTGAATTGAATGTGACTGCGATTACGAAAAAAAGGAAGAAAAAGAACAAGCGTCGGCGTACTTCTTCTCGGAAAATGCGATTCACGTTTTTACGCCGCGAGATCATAGAATTTTCTACTGTGTAAGAAACACGAACGCGTACGATACAATTACATACATGAATATTCGAATTTCCATGCTCCAGAGCTATGGTAATCGAGATAAACTAGGAAGAGATGAAGCGCACGAGGTAGGTATCTTGTTCGTCCTTTAACTGAATGAGGAAACCGAAGGAACGTATTTCGCGAATATAGTTATATTTATAACGAGAAACGATTATATTTATGTAATTCTCGTAGAGATAAAGATATCAATCATTTCATTTTTTGCTAGCATCTCTATTTACGTGTAGAATATGTAAATCAGAAAGAAACGCAACAACAGAAAAATTAACACTGTCCGTCTTCTTATTTAAACTTTTCATATATAACATGATTCACATCAAAATTAACTAGAAAGATTGCAGCGCTCTTTTAACAATTATTTCGACACAGTTCTGTTAAAAAATATTCTTGTATTTTATATATAAAAATAAAATAACTTTTTCATAATTTTTTAATATTTGCGAACTTAAAAATTACACTAAATTTGGAAAATAGAAAAGTTTCCTCGTTGATCTCTGTTTAGTTAACCATAATTATAAATAATCTCTGTATTCGAGAAAGAGAGTATAATGTGATAATAATAATATATTATTATATCCAACAAATATTATATTCTTAATTCTTTTCTAAACATAATATTAACAATTATTAAAACAAATATATAATTAAATTATATGGAAATAAAATTCATTCTACGGAAATAAAAAAGAGAAAACAAAAAAGGTCTACAGAATGTGTGGTTAGATTGATTTAATTATATACAATTTACATATTCTACACGTATACTACTGCTCGCTTTCCACATTGATTCATTACGCGTTTCCCTCAACGCCTTCTCGACAGAGCCTTCACTTTGGTTCATATCACGTAATGAGACACTATTCACAGGAACAGTTACACCTCGATTACTTGAAGCTACGATATTCTTTTTCTTGCAACATCGAAAGAGAACAGAAAAAGAGAGAAAGAACAAACTCGACAAAGTTCTCTACATATTTATACATATATATCGCGCGCCGGGATAAGAATTTTTGGAATGGATATCAGCGCCCGACGTACGTTTTCATTAATTATAATTATCAATAACGAAATGTTAGATAAACTTATACTCCCATGTAGCCTATTCCGTTCTCACGAGCTTTTACAAGTTACAAGTTTTTAGAGTAAGTCCATAGTAAAATTTGCAGGCATTCACACGTTTCACGGTAGCACACGGAGATACGATATAAATAAATCTATCATTCTCATCTGAAACAAAGTGAAGCGTTTTTGTACTAAAGTGCAGCGATATATATATAATATTATACCTTTTTAATGAATTATCTACGCAATGTACAATCGTGGATTTTTACATGCACCATGACAAGGTATGGTCGGGCCGTACAACAGACAACTGTTAGAATGATCCGTAGAATATGTTATTGCCACTCTACATCTTTTTTCTTTCTTTTTTCTAATCCCCCACTTCATACGTCTCGCACGCTTGAATCAGGCATTATCGACTTTATCCAAATAATTCCACATTTTTCGTGGGTCGTCTAAGAGCAGAGTGCCGAGAATTTACAGCGGCAATTTTTTTTCTATATAAAGTTAGAATTATACAGATATAGATAAAAGCATTACACGAAAGGCAAAGACGGATGCGACCCTCAAGGAGAGCATGTCCTTGTTACTATATCCTAATATTTTTGTCAGAAAGAGAACTCTATTATTATTTGTCTATTCAGTCTGACCACACCATGTTACAACGTGGAATAGCTTTGCCATGATAGACATACTGTAAATTGAATTATATAAATTCAGGCTCTCTCTCTTTATTCTGCGAGGGATCAATTAACGATCGTTATGGTTTTGCTTGCTCTTTTTACCTTAACGCTTTGTTCACTCTTCGCTTATTCCTTGCCACAAAAACGACTTGACTAGATTGCATCGCTAAAACGGTCCTTAACGATTTAAAATCTAAGTCTGTCATACATAAATGATCTGTACCTTACAATCTAATATCGTAATTAACACCTAATGGTAGAGGGATCTACTGTTATCGACGAGAACTATTTAGTAGTAAATCGTATGTCTATTATACTTCCGTCCTTTCTCTCACTCTCTTTCTCTCTCCTTTCACGCATTCATTCATACATATATTAATATGCATGCATATAGCACGCATATCGACGTGAAGTAGATCCACTGTTAATTTAAACTCATGGAGAATATTTCTTTTACTCGCACTTAAGCCCATCTGCTTGCCTTCTGTAGGTATTAGTGCAGCCGCCGAATGTTCCAAATATTATAAGTGTGATAGATTCACGGAACTTGCGTCTAAGCGCGTTTTTGATAATATTTACAATGCCATCGCTACAGATCTTTTGATCCGCGAATAAAATTGTTCGCTGTCCGAATCATGTTTTTTTTTTTTTTAGCGAAAAGTGTCAAATTCCCGGCCCGGTTTCAATCGCGCTAAAACGCCCGCATCGTCGTCGCATCGTAAACCACCGACGACGACGACGACATGCTAATGATATAACAACACGTTGCGATGCTCGCGCGAGCGTTCGATCGCTAGGACTACCTCTTCTTGCCGGGCTGCTTTGATGGCAACCGCTTCTTCAGTTTGTGATCCGTCGATTTGATCGTTGTTGCCGTCGTCTTCTTTTTTGGTCGTTCCGGTGAACCGTTGCAGCACGCGCAATTCTTCTTTACGTGACAACGCAAGCTGGACCTTCTGGCGCGGCAATCTGTCGGCTCCATCATCACAATATTACTCGCTTCGTCCTCCGATGCTTCTGATGCCTTGTCACTTGATATTACCATTGATTCTGTCATTCCTATCGATTCAACCTTGGGAATTCGTTTGGGAAGCGTCGTCGCTGCTGCTGTCATCGATTTATGATCGGCGCGATTCAAGATTACTCTTGCAGCATTCACCTGCAGTTTGTCCTTTTTCTTTATGTAGGTGCAATGCCGATCAGACGATAAAGGTTTTAACGTTTGTACACTATCCTCCAGACCATTGCTTAACGTGATGTTGTCTTCCAATTGGCTACTGATAGACTCGCTGATACTGGAGTCCTCATCGTCGCTGCTGGATCTTGTGCGCTCGGACATTGGGCTCTCCCATGCCATGTAGTCCATACGCATCTTGGACGATGATATGCGCTTTTTGTTGGCATATGTGTACTTATTGTGCGTGGACAGCAGCGGCCCGGCCGCAACCAAGGGTGACAATGGCGACGGTATGGTATGATGGTCCGCAGTATTACTGCTCAAGAGAGTCAAACTTTCGTCGCCCGAACTTACTACCGAAGTGTTGTTAACATTAACGCTGGGCGGCAACGATTCCGAATCCAAGTCGATGTCCAATTTCATGTTAGATGGTATGCTGGACACACTGCTGGGTGTTCCTTCTTTCGAGCCGATCCTCGAGGTCAATTTCACGCGATGACTCATATCTTTTGACGAATCGTTTTCCAAAGAGCCAAGGTTCGCGGGTGATAGCCTAGAAATATCTGAGTTGCTGTTCGATGCTTCATCCTGGCTTAGATTGTCCAAGGTCAATCGCATATGTTTCGCTGAAATGTCCAAGTGCAGATCCTCCTTCTCTCGCTTTCCTCTCTTTGATGAATTTAAGGCTCTCGCGCGTTGACTCACGTTTCTTTTGCGTTCATTCATCTTGAAATCGTTTGTTGGACTGGCGTCCCTACTGCCGCTAGATGAGTCCAGAGACCGAAAATATGAGCTGTTGTATGGTTTCATGCCCAGAGGCTGACTGCAGGATGCATCCTGCGAGGAATGATCGAACGATGGAGAATGATTCGTATCGAATAACAGATCTGCTTCGGGAAATAGCTCACTAGTGCTAGGTTCGTCAACTCCCAAATCTTCGCATTCCTCCGATAAGCTCTTTTGTACCTTGAGTTCATATGGAGTCTTTCTCTCTATCCTCTGCTGCATTAGTTCACGATCCAATCTAGGATTCAGCTGCGATTTTAAATTCTTGCTAGAATATGAAGTATCTAAAGTGTGATTCATGAAGTACTTTTTCACGCTCGATGGATAGATCTGTCCGGCTGCCATTTCGATGCCCTGGCCCTTGTTAATAATCTGCAGTACGCTCTCGGAGTTGTCGTCCCTGAAATTGATCATGGCTAATCGAATACTCTTTCTTAAAAATTTTAAGATTTCAAAAGGAATTTGACTTTAGATAATATTTCAATTAGATGGAAATAAATTTTTACAATATACTCGATATAATTCAAATTATTACCTGGAATATGTTTTCAACGGCTCATTGTTTAGTACATTCATCGGTGTAGGAACGTATCTCCATGGTGTATCCGGCGATATTTTGCCTTCCGATTCCCATGCCTCTTGTAAACGTGCGTTTTCATACAGCAATCCATTCCCAACTTTACAGGATCCATCGATTGTCTCGGTAGATTGCTGTACAGATGACTCTTGGCTGTCTGAACTACTCGGTCCACCGGTTACCAGAAATTGCGTTGTGCTATCGATAACGCTCGATTGCTTGTTTAAGGAAGTAATACAAGACATAGAATCTATAAAAACAATATACGAGAAGAATTAATTGTACATATATAATGTCTGATGCCAAGAATCTATTACATTACATGCTATAAAAGCTGTTCTAACAAAATATATTGCTCACACAATATTGTTTGTCATTTTTCTATAAATTATAATATAGTTACGCAATTTATAATTAATTTGAAAAAGAAACACCTCTCTATAGTTATCTTAAACAATATTAAATAAAAATTTGTTCATTTATCAATATTTTTTTAATTTGAGCAAAAAAGTAATAAAATGAGTTATTATATAGTATAACATTTTATATCACGTTATAAAAAATATAAAAACAACTAATAAAGATTTAAAAATAAAAAAAGTATTAAAAATAAAAATCTACTTTTTTAATGACTAGAGAAACATATGTGCAGAAAATATATATTAAACTCATGATAGTTAACTCTGTTTTTATTCCAATTATTTAATCAATCATAATAAATAATCAAAATAATTTTGAACATTAAAAACAATAATTGGGAATTATTCCAATGCATATTACATCAACAATTAATGTGTTAACGTATCATATAAAAATATGCTAATGTAGCAATTCATACAAAATATAAAATAGTATTCCCACTATATATCGGACAAGTCCTTACCAATTTTCGTATTATTCTGTAACGATGTGGCAATGCTCGTAGAGATCAAAGTTCTCGACGATATGTTTTCGTGTATACCGATAGTGTTGTCGAATTTTCTCTTTAACATTTTTGGTGAAATAATTTTGGTAGCGGATGTTATTTCAGTAGACGCTTCCTTCGTATCCTTCTGCTGTTGCTGATTCGCATCGTTTAGCATGGCGTTCATATCAGTCTGCTGAGTAAAGGCAAGCGCAATGGCATCCGTCTGTAGGGACACCGGCTTCTCGGTGTGTATCCCACCCTGAGATTTCTTTTCCGGCGAATGAGAAACTGTAGCAGCCGGCGCAATGCAGACCACGTTTTCCGCTTTCAGGTTAGATGATAATTTATGTATGTTCGAATTGAAGAATCTCGTACTCTGCAGCGTCGGATTGCTAGTGATGACGCCGCATATTTGTTGGTTGTCTGATATTTCGTTAAGATTCCGGGTTCCGATCAGACTAAGGGTGGGATTATTTTTATTTACCACAATGGCGTTTGTCGGTGCTGATTCGACCGTCATCGCGTTAGCAGTGACATCATTCTTCAATGTCAAATCGTTGATTACGCTCGGCTTATCCGACGTAGCCACAGTCACAGTACCTACCTCTCCAGTAAACTGTGTGCTTCCAGTCTGCGATATTACCACGGGTGTGCTCTGAACATTCTGCGCGCCAGTTAGTGTCTGATTGTTGTTTGATAACGTCTGCAGGGTAGGCTGCATCTTCATCTGTTTGACAGTTTGCGGTTGTTGAACATGAAGTTTGTTCTGATTGAGGATGGACTGTAACAGTAGAGTGTTGGGAACTGTAGTACCACTGGCCGTGCGTACAGTCGGCATAGTCAACAATTTAGAACCGGATACTATAGTAAGTTGATGCTGGGTGCCCTTCATCAACGGTAACACGAAACTGGTAGGCATCAGTAACTGCTTGCCCGTAACTGAGGCGAGCGCCTCGCTAACACTCACCGAACCGGACTGCAGCGTTTCTTGAACAATTAATGCACGCGGGCCCGAGCCTGGCTCCGTAAAGATGAGATTACGCCGCTTCACGTTTAGTTCGATGTCGTCATTCGTCAAATTGTGCACTTCTACGTTCGCTTCCGCGCTTGATGGCTCCTCTGGTGCAGAGAAACCAGCTGGACTGCCCTGTACATGTACAACACCACTAGACGAATCCTCGCTACCCATAGTTCTACCAAGATCATCTGTAGTTGGGCTCAGTTCAGAAGTTTGCTGTCCCACTGGCTTGGCTTTGTTGGAACTTGATTTCTTTCTCTTTGACGATTGATTTGGATTAGTCGGCGGATTGGACCTTCTACGGGGCGCCGGTTTGTTGTTGAGATCCGGCGAGTTTCTCAATTGTTCAGCGTACTCATCGAGAATCGCATAGATCCTTTGAGCAGTCTGCTCGTCTTCCTGCGGTTTCTGTTGTGGTTTCGGTATAGGTGATGCTTTAGATGTATTGGTGGCGCTACTCTTGACTACCTTGGGTGTCGATTTTTTCACATTGGTTTTGGCACCGGTGGTACCAACTGCGGTGGACGGCGACGTCGATGGTGTTTTTCCGGCCGACGGTATCGGCGCTGGCGCCGGTGTCACGCATGGACTCGAGGAACTCTGAGATGTGACGCTCAGTGCCGGCGACGCTGCTGGACAATAGCTGGTGACCACGACAACCGGTGTCGTGGAATTGGTCGCTACTTTGGCGGTACCATAAGTCAAAGAGATCGCCTTCTGCGAGTATACAGATTCTTGTTGAAATGCCACATTATTGCCGTTGCTGGCAAATGGTTCACTATTCGCGCGGGATTGCGTCGGCATCATTAGTTGTTGCGCCAAAGTACTAACGGATATCTGTTGCCGTTTGCTTGCCTGAGTCTGTTGTGTGGTGGTCTGCGTCTGTACAGCTGTTGTAGTCGCGCTATTAGAGATTGACTGATGAGACTGCTGCGGTTGGATACTTCTCTCCTTTACTTGCTCCAGCACACTCTCGAACTCCCGTAACTGTTCCAGAGTTGTCGAGCTCACTTGATTTACCTCAATCGGAGAACCGATTAGACTGTCTGTTCTCACAGCTCGCTGTTGTTGCTGTTGCTGTTGTTGCAATCTCGGTGTCAAGACAGCTTGTATAGTTCCCGTGAGATTTGGTTGTCTAACTGGAGCACCACGGTGGATGATGTTAACCTTTACCACGGGAGGTCTGCCACTCGGTACCGAATTGGTGTGCGATATGATCGCTGGTGGGAGGATGTTGAGTTGATTCGGATTATTGCTGGTTATCACTTTGTGTGCGTATATAACACCGGTATTCGACGAGGTGGCATTCTGTACAAGTTGTGTGAGCGTTTGATTTGTAGTCTGATTCGAACCGATGGAAGCGTTCGCTGGACCATTATTACCGGAATTCGGTACAATGTTAACTATCGATCTGCCGGATGGCAGTTGCAGATTCGGAATGATCGATTGTACGTTGACATTTCCAGCGTTCGTTTGCTGTTGTTGTTGTTGAGGTTGATTATTTGGCACAGATGTCTGTACCGCTTTCGACAGATTCGTCGTTGTCTTCTGCGGAGATGTCGTCGTCGTTTGTTGAACGCCGCTAAGTGATGTATCTGTCGCAGCATTGGCAACTCCACTTGCATCGGCTGACAGATTGTACATAGGAGTTTTACGAAAGGCCTGTTGGAACTTGGGCAGACCGGTATTCTGGCCTGTCTGTGATGTATTCTTCACGGGACTAGTGCCGGTCAGTCGATCATAAGTATTTCTGTTGGACGATGTACCGCCCGTCACATCTGCACTGCGCTGCGTCTGTCGCGTAAAGTTTGTGCCGCTACCATCCTCCAAATTTTGCAGGCCTAAAAGGTTTCTCTGATTGGAGACAATTTGATTAGGATTACGAGATGAGAGATGGTAACTGCCATCTTTGCAGATAACTTTTAATGACTCAGATGTAATTAATCCACCCGAAGACATCGTGGTCGTTGCCGTAGTCATTGTTGTGGCTGTGATCACGCCCGCACTAGCAGGTGAGGAGGGTGATTTTTTTGGTGATTGGTTCTGTTGATTACTTGCGCGACGTATGTGCGTTATCGTTCTCACCGGACTTGACGATTCGGTAGCAGCAATGTCGAGTTGGACTACTGAGATGTTATTGGCAGCCATCGTTGTCGGAATCGTTGAACCCATAGTCGTCGGTGATGCAGCATCCAATGGCTGATTGCCCTCCTCGCCGATGGTATCGGGCGTCCCAAGATTTGATGATGATCTCAGTGGTGGTGTCTGGCCTGCTGGACTCATGCCGACACCACTGTCGTGGCCGCCTGTTGAAGATGGGGTACCCGGTAGCTGTATACTGCTATTGCCACCGCCACTACTGCTTTGATTGCTTGCCACGCTTGGGGTGCGCGTTGGCCGCGGAGGCGTGCTGCCACTGACGCTAATGACCGTCGATGTGCTCGTGGCGGAACTCGGGCTCTGCGGCACGCTATTTCTGGAGAACTGAACAACATTCACTGTAGAACGCTGTCGCGGCGGTACCATCATATCCAACGAATTCAGACCAGGCACATTTTTGGCCAATATATCGGAATCCCTAACAGTCTTATCAAGAATACCATATTTGTTCTTATTAAAGTTGGATTTAACGAAATGACGACGATTGTCGCGACGTCCGTCGACTATCACGGGGCAGCTCTTTTCACTGGCGTTATTCTTGCCATTCGCAGCACGCTGATTTTTTTTCTTCTGATACGTTATTACACCCTTGTTATTTGAGGAGAACGGCATTGTCTTCTGTATGTTGATCAACTCGCTGGTAATGTCACCACTACTCAATCGTTGCTGAGGTTTTTTGCCACGGCTCGCTAATTTAAGATCTGCCTCGTCCGCGCGTGTCAGCACAATCTTTGGATTTAGATTTAGCGTACTCAACAAGGGTGCAAATTTTGTAATGTTGTTAGTTGCTTGTTGCTCGGCATCCGTCCGGTTGCCGCTGTTAGTATCTTTGTTCTTATTTAACAGATTCTTTTGCAGAATTTGCGAGATCCTCGTTGGTTTTTTCGAGCTTTGCGGCCTAAACATCCTAAGAGTTTTGAGCACTGCTGGATCGCTTCGCCTTTCAGTAATAATGAATGGTGCCGCGGCAGTATACGCCGATCCTTTGATCGTCTCACGTTTGTTTTCGTCCATGTCGGCTGAAAAAAGAGTGATGATGTCATTGCTGCTAACGTCAGAGCCACTGGCATCCTCATGCGTATTCGAATGTCGCACTTCGTCATTTACTAACATATGAAAATGTGAGACGGAGTCGACGCTGAGCTTCGATGGCTTCGAACGCTTCTTACTGGGCTCCTTACTGTTAGATTTGTTGGATTTCTTTTTGTTTTCTAACCGACAACCGTCGCTACCCAAGCTGTCAGTCTGACTGTCCTGCGTATTACTGTCGCTATCCGATACTGAGCTGATCCTATTCCTAAAATGCTTTGGTTTACGTTCAACACTGTCATATTCACTTTCGGATGATTCCAACCGGATCTTCCGCGCTCGTGCAGTACGTCGCGGTACTCGCAACACACTACCACTGTCGGAGTCCGTGGTAGTATCATCTAAACTGCGACGCACTGACGAACGTTTATAGCCTGCCGCCGGCTGAAAGCTACCGAATTGCTCGGAACTATCGGATGGTAGATCAACCCACTGCTCATAGCCTTTCTCAATGCCGAAAAAGACATCCTTAGTATCATCTTCCGATGGCCAATCCTTGAACTGTGAGTAATCAATGTTCAGATATTTAAGCTCCTTGTTCGTATTACGCATTTCTTCAGCATTCTCCAAATATCGCTCGCACAAATTCTTCAATTCCTTCCAGTCTAGCACCCAGCTGAGCATATGGTAACGCGGACTACTCAATACTACGGCTAGATCGTCGCATAGTTGCGGTGATAAACCCAATTTTTTACCGTCCAGAATTTGGCAGGGCACAGACTTTTCATCGTAATTTGCCGAGCCTGTCACTGCGTCGCCTTTGATCAGGATCAACGCGTCTAACGTTCTTTCTACGTTCTTGTTTGGTATCGTACTCGATTCGCCCAATTGCGATTTATGGTCGTTCAATTGATTACCGCCGGAGAATTCGTCACAATTGAAACAGAGCTCGCCGAGCATCTCGGATGAAGATTCACGCTTCAAATGTAATGGACACTTGCTGCTGGTTGACGTTGTTGGTATTGTCATGTCAGGCGATCTCATGTCGGGAGTCCTTGTCGTCAACAGACTTTTTAACAACTGATCAGTCCGTTCGAATGTTTTCGTTATGTGATCGTTTTGAAAATCTACGCCTTTTGCGACAGTCAAATTTTGATGCAATGGCTGCGCTTCCGAAACTGCCGAACTTAGCGAAGATATCAAGGATGTTTCCGTGACATTATCATTTTCTATTAACTCAGATTTTATTTCGACTTCAATGGCTGATATAGGAAGATGATCGTCTTCTATAATTTCTTTGGGTTCCTTCTTGATTTTAATCTCCTCTTGCAAACCGCCATCTTCCTTCGCCTTTCCACACGCCACCGCCAATTCCTTTATTCTGTCGTAACAGGTTCTGGTAGGATGTAAGGAGAATGCCGTCAAAACGCATTCTCTTGCGATGCCAATACTGCTGTCTACTACGTCCGCCAATTTAAGGAATTGCGTACTCAGACGCTTGGCGGTCTCGCGCACCTTGTCCTTGTCCGACTTCGCCTTCTGACTCTCCAGCTCGTTCATATCTGTTGTTAACGCTCTGATGTACAGTTCGATCACCAATGGTTTTATACTCTCGCCAAACTGCAATTAAAAAGAAATCCAAGAAAAATAATATTCGTTTAATTGAAAAAGAATTATTTAATTTTTCCTCTGAACATACAATAAAATAAAATCTGATTTTTCTGGCATTTTATTAACTTTTAATATATTTAACTTTTATTGGTAATTCTATTCGCACACAATACAATTTTTTATTAATATCTCTAGCAAAATATATCTAGCAAAATGAAAAAACCATATATATAAATATTTTTTTAATATTTTTCAAATATTAAATTTTTCAAATTAAATCTTTACTTACATGTTTTGCAAGTACTGCACAGAAGATATAAATATGTTGAGCACTTTCCGCGGGTTCAATTAATTTTCTAATCATGCCAGGCAAAGTCAGTGCAACATCCTTCAATTTTGCGTGCAATAGAGCCCAAGAGTTCAAAATCTGCTCCAAAATATTTGCACCGGTTTCCGATACCGGTCGAACCATCCCGGCAGTAACGAGATACTGCGCGACCAATTCCGCGGCCTTTATCGAATTTCTCCAAACACGCGCCGTTCCATACTTCGTTGGCTTCTCACCGCTAAGCCTTTGGACCAATTCAAGCCCGTCGTTGAGGTCCATTAATTTTAACTGTAACAAAGCGCAGTTATGAATTCCAGCACGGCAATATTCGCACAGAACGCAAAACACGCCTTTTCTCAAAGAAACGAATCGACCTTCTAAACTCATTTACCATAATTCTACTTTCCCACGATTCCAATCGTTTGAAAGATATATTTTTAAATTTTCTGAATACTTCCTCATACTTTTGAAGATCTTGACAAATTAAGCAAGTAGGTCAATGTGATTCATAGCATAGCAATTTGGCATTTTCGATGATGCTTTCTTAAAGCATTAGATGTGTCATAATTTTACTTCTCCGAACTAGATAAATTGGTTTAATCCGGGAATAATTCTTTTTTGTTCAGGTAAACAATTACCTGATTGTACTGAACTAAATATTATATATATATTGATTGTTCTACAATTTACTACTATTTAAAATGATTATATAGATATATTATGAATTAGATATATTATGAATTTATTCCAATATTTAACAGTAGAGAAAATAAAAAAATATAATATTCTCAATCAATCAAAAAATCAATAAAAAAATTATTATAATTGAGCTTCATTTTCTCACCAAAAAATCACTTAGTCTCGGATTAAAGATATCGCTTGAAATTTGGAGATCTGTATATTTTTGTACTTTAGTAACTTCGAACAATTGAAATTAAATAAACATCTCTTGCAATAATTTGACATTTTTGATCAGCACTTACTTGAGCGAAAATATCTTGCGTGCGTTTCAATTTGTACAAGAGGACGATGTACACGTCGATCATGTAGTGGACGTGATGAGACTCCGAGAGTGACCGCAGCTGATCGCTTCGTCTGAGGGAGCGCACACACGCGGCGGCGAGGTTCACCGCTATGTCCTCGCAGCGGTCCTCGCAGAGTATCTTCAGTCTCATCGTCAGCAGCTCGCCATCCTCCGAACAGCAGAATTCTGAAAGCACGTTTTCTTGTGATTGCCATTCAATAACGCCGCAACTATATACAGGATGCGAGAAAACTATATATCGTTGATGAAATCATTTGCTAATTAAATTTAATTATTAAAGAACTTATTCAGGCACCACCCACTACTCTCGGTCGGAATTAAAATAAAATCAAAAGCGCCAATTCGATCACAATTAAAATAAAATAAACATCATAAATATAGAAAAAACTATCATGTATGCAGAAAACAAAAGTTTCTCGAATAATATTGGTATAAATGATAATGATATAAATGGTACTTCTAGTTTTCTCTATGAATTCGCGATATACAACGATTTAAAGATAGCTGAACAAAGTTAAGAAATCGAAGAGACACAATTGGACAAGTAAAATAATCTTGTTAGTGATTGTATTCAAGAATAATTAGATTATTAAGAATCTAATATAGAGAGATAGATTATTATCATATATTTGTATCTATCAATGTATGAGTAAATTTGTCTTTAAAATAAATATAGAGTCTCCGGAAAATTGCTTCGTTTTGTGTGTAATTTTGAGTTATATTTTTTTATATTTTTAGAAAAACAAATAAAACTTTATTTTTCTATCTACAATTAATGCTAAAAAAAATATGCATACAAAATGGAGAACAATTATCATTCCCAATTTTTATATTTAAAATTAAGATTCCATGAACCTCCACATCAACCACATCAACCAATAGGTAACATAATTAATCTGACATATTTAATTACTAAAGCACAGTATAATAAGTCCCAGGTATTATAAACATAATAATATTTTCCAACTGTAAATAAAAAAAGTTTTAAAATGATTTAAAATAGATTCTCAATTTTATTGATATAATTTGAATATAATTTAAAGATCGAAAATTTAAAATATTCTAAAAAGTTCATGTTACCACACAATTTAAGATTAATTCTTAGCTTAACTGTGATTTTTAATAAACTTCACTTTAATAATCGTGCTACATTTCATTTCTATTTTAGTAACGCCGGGTTAAGTTAAGGATTAGACAAGTGCGCGCAAATATACTTGTTCAAACAACCTACTTTTCCAAGATTGGGCACAAGATGATATTATAAGATGATACATGATCTTTTTATTCATATTTAAAACGGGATTAAAACCATTATATATCGAAATGGTGATAATTCGTCTTTTCTTACCCTCCTCATGTTCGGAATCCGGTTGGCCGTTAAATATGCTGTCGAGGCCGGGATGCGTCCATGGATTGTTCGCCAAAGCCCGCAAAGTGGTACACCTGGATGCAGCGGGATGTTGCACCAGCTGAGTTATACACCTCGCCAGCAGTACGTCGAGGTGTGTTTTGGAGGCTGGTGACAATTTCGGCCACTCCCCGCGCAATACAATTGTCAATGTATGTCTGCACAAAGAAGGACAATAGCATGAGTCGCAATATGAAAAAACATAGCAGCAGGACATGTTTGTACGGACTTGTTTTCGTATTTGTTTTCCAACATTTTGCGCCCTACATCGACGATGCCTATCACGAAGCTGAATGTTAAAATAAGAAGAGAAGAGAGAAAGAGATATCTACATTTTGGAAAATCAGAATTCCTGCATAGAGTTTAAGGAGTTGTAAGGCAAATGCAATATGTTAAGAATTACTTGAAAAAATTATTCTAAATTGCATTTAAAAGTAATACAAAAAAATTAGAAATCTGACCATCTGAATCAAAAGTTATTTCAATAAAAAATAATATTTTT
>Ga0157363_1000723_pt1 | contig 25853 bp, 6 predicted proteins | sample AttsexASBM1_FD_111477 | JGI IMG/M metagenome (GOLD analysis project Ga0157363, IMG submission 111477) | Fungus gardens microbial communities from leaf cutter ant in Ribeirão Preto, State of São Paulo, Brazil - Atta sexdens ASBM1 | ecosystem: Host-associated > Fungi > Mycelium > Unclassified ... | reverse complement strand
TAAATTACCTAGAGAAATGCGTAAAGATTTGTGAAAATATTAATGTTTTCAAAAATGGCAAGCATTTGAAGTTACACTTGTATTTTTTGCTAAAAAAATTTTGTGAAAAACTATTCATAAAATAAAAAGCTCTATAATTTAAAAATTTTATTTAAAAACTTTATTTATTTAAATTCATAATTTAAAAACTTAATTTAAAAACTTTTTATAATCGAAAAATACTTACGTACTTCTTTGCGGAATGTATCTAAGAAGTTGCAGTTAAAATTTGAACCCATTCGAATAAAAATCATTGAAATTGTTTGTCAAGACGATTTGAAAAATATTGTTTTGAGAAAAACTGGTAGCGCTGCCATTTTGGATGCAAAAAATACAAAAAAAAGTTATTGATGTACTTTGATATATCCACTAAACAGTGCTTTAATTTGATTTTATATTGCATTATTTTTTTATGTTAAAAACAATTGTTGAAATTATTGCTGTTTTTAGGACCGCTATTGTGATCATACCCCTTAAAAGGATGCTGAAATGACGATCGAACTTGATCGAAGGCGATAGTACAGACTTTTTTAAATTCCAAATTCGATAATAGTGACATCTTTTATTCATTTCTTGTATTTATTATATATCATTACGTCTCAAATGCATTTATTATATACCATTATTATATATCATTACGTCTCAAATGCATTTATTTGTCCTTATCTAACATATTATAACGCCATCTCTTGCAAGAATACTGCTAAACATTATTGCTTTGTTTATCATTCCAAGTCTTCGCTCAGCGTTTATATACATGTCATTTGCAAATCGATATAAATCTTTCTTTTTAAGCTTTTAATTAATCTTATAGCGTATTCGATTTACTTGATCCGACTCCGAGTCAATGATCTATTTTATTTAGCTATAAAAGAAAAGCTAACCTGTGCAAGAAATGCAACTAAAAAGAACATACTGTTGACTTGGAATCGGATCGAGATAGGTGTTACATCCGCAGTATCTTTCAAATATTGTCCAAATCAAACCACGAACATTTTATTACTTATGGTATAGATCGGCGCGTTACACGAGATCGCCAGGATCATACCTGACGCCTTCGCCACCACATGCGCTCTACATGGACTAAAAAGTCCCGAGATTTTTAATGAAAGCGTTTTTTGGGTAAAATTATATTTATTCTTCAACATAGTTGCCTTCGAGGGCGATACACTTGGTATAGCGATTTTCCAACATTTCGATGCCCTTTCTGTAATACGAAACATCCAAGCCTTCGAAATATGCCTCGGTTTCCGCGATGACTTCCTCATTCGATGTGAATCTCTTTCCCTGGAGCCATCGCTTGAGGTTTAGGAACAGATAATAGTCGCTAGGGGCCAAGTTCTGGAGAATACGGTGGATGAGTAACCAATTCGAATCGTAATTGGTTCAATTTGGCCATTGCTTTCAAGGACGTGTGTGACGATGCGTTATCGTGATGATACAGAACGAAGGCGAAAGTAGCGCCACTTAAACGACTGTAGCTTGTAACAGAACGACGACAGAAAGGGATCCTTTTTTGAAAGACGCTGTCGGGGTAGAAAAACAGTTAGTAATGGACGCAGCATCTTAGAGTCTGCTCTCGGGCGAAAGTTTTTCAAGTTCTCTTCCATCGGCGAATCGTCTCTCTAGTTTTGCGCGCGACGAGACATAATTCAAATTAGTCATAACTTACGGATCTGTTTCAATCTCTTTTAAAATCAAATCTAATTCAAATTCTAAATCTAAGTAATTCTAAATCTAAGTAATTCTGAACCTATACTAATATTAATCTTAATTTCTATTTTTAATATGTTATTCTAAATTTAATCTAAAAATGTAATCTCTATTTTGGCGAATTATAATTAATAAACACTTATCAGCTGAATCTGAATGAACTTTTTCAACAAAATTCCCTTCTTAATTACTTTCTCACGTTCAATTCATACTAGTGATGACCTAATTAGCGAACTTAGACTATTGTGCACATGAGAGCTACGAATCAACGAATCCGACGTCGAGTCTTGAATAGTAGGAAGTCTGAGGGCCACGCAACCCGTGTGCCGCAACTACTGAGATCACGAAGACCTTATCGTAAGGATAAGATATCATCACCTCATCGCATCTTGATTACCGCGGATCGTGAATCCTGCGCATAGCATTTGTCCGGTGCATCTGCGTTTGCGCCCACCTTCCGGCACGGAATCCGTTAGAAACCAACCCTTACATAGATACGTAGCGCATGCTGTGTATCTTCATTATTCTTTCGCTACACAGAAAATAGATTAAATGTCCCGAGTGCTACACTTCTCTATCTGTGATATGATGAGAAGGAGAACTATTTCGGGGTATTGCGATATTACATCCGTTTAGGGTTTCCCAGACGATTCGAGATCTGCAACGAATGTTCCGTATCGCTGGCCATCGTACATAATTTCACGAGCTGCCGCGATTGCTCCGAAACTCTGAGGAAGTTTCTCGATTATTTAAACAGGATGCGAAATACACCTTGGATCTCCACGGAACTGACTATCGTCGCTGTATCGAGCGCGCAACTCTAGTTAATTCAAACTTTTAAATTGGACAAATTTTACTTCTGCGCTTCCGCCGATACGAAACCTTACATCTTGCACCTACTGATAATCCCAGGTTTATTCTGATCTCAGTCAGCCGACTGAACCCTGGGATGTAACATGGGTAATCGAATACGTTATTAGTTCCATAAACTCAGTATTGTTTGTGCTGAACTGTCGTTTGGTCCATATGAACTATCAAACTTTTGTATTAAAGTTCCTGAGCTAGGAACTGTGCGTTGACAGTAGCGACACAGAATCAGACGAAACCGATAGCTACACATTCAAGCGAACTCATGTACTCTCCTTCGCGCCGAGAGTGAACGAGACAGCGAGCTCCTTTTCACTCTAGTCGCTTGTTTCGCGACCGAAAATACTTTCTCGGCCGCTCAGTCCTCGATATTAATAAGGGGCGATATTAGTAAGAAGCATTCTAAATAACATATAAGTTTTAATAAATTGTAATAATAATGTACCCTTTCCATTAATCCAGAATAGTATAAATCATGTTAAAATGCAACAGTTTACGACAGAGCCTGTCGTAAACGACCTTTCAAATTGGGCACTGTGAGCCTTTAATCCCCTTGTTTCTTGACCGCTCGTGCTTATGCTTGTCCTCACCATGAGTCCAACGCTTCTCTATTCGTAGCTGTGCACCGGCGTGGTGATTATTAAACTATATATACACTAGAATGGGAGGAAAATTCGTAGTTGCGATTGATCAGCCGCCATTTTAATTGGAACGATATTTAAGCGAATCAGAAACGTTCACGCGCGCGCTGCGATCAATGTATTGATCAATGTACTATTGATGGTACAGAAATCTATTGGGTCGTCCGGAAAGTTCATGCCGATTTTAAAAGAAAATTGAAACGCAGAAGATTTAAATTTTTAATTTCATTTATTAAATTTAAATCTTTTGCGGCACGAACTTTCCGGACGACCCAATATAAGAATATGAATGATATGTAAACAAAAATGTTACTTCAATTTTATTAGTACATTCAATAAAATAACATTAACACTTTTCATATTCTTCGTTAATACATGTGCAAAAATTGATACATTTAATGCAAAAATTCTTATCTATGAAATGAAATGCCCTTTTTACTTCTCTGCTCATACTCAGGCACGTAGCACTTCACATTGATGCTTTGCACATTTTACAGTCACGCGATTTTATAATCTTTCAAATACAATTCCGATGATCTTGCTGACATATGGGTCTCACTAAAGAATACTAAACGTAAGTGCGCATGAGCACCTGAGTGCTTCTGATTCGAATTATATTGACCAAATTAAAATGGCACTGATCAATTAGTGCTACGATTTTCTATGTTTCACAGCAGAGATGTCTATTCCAATGTACATACAATTCTTGGTAGGGACATGATCATAGGGACGTGACCATTTGGAAGACTCTGATTTATGATATTTAATTGTTTACGATTTTTCATGCGCGTTATATACTTCCTTCATAAACTCGAATAGCAAGAATAGTAGAAGTAGAATTTTATCAGAAAAAAAATTATAAACCAACATTTCTCTTCACGAAAATCTTCGAAAGGCCATCACAAAAGAAATGCGTATGTTTGAGACTCGAGACTCGTGAAGAAAATATGCGAAAAAAATCGAATAGTTGCAAAAAGCATGTTTTTCGTTTATAAAACGAAAGATATTGATTATATGGAAAAAAGTTCGATATGAAAAATGTAAGTATTCAAAATACTTACAAAATGAGATGTAAAACATTAAAATCGATTTATTAGTTAAGTAAAAAAAAAAACAAAAGAGATCTTTTCCTTTACTTGCTCTCTATTCATTGAGATTTAAACGTAAAGCTTTGAAATTCTCGTAAAATGTAGCCTTCGTAATGACGAATAAATCTAGTCGTGAACGAGCTTGAAATGTTCATTAGTTTTTGCAAAAAGCCAGTTCACTAAAAACTTGTCTGCAGAAAGCTTAATTTCTTCATTTGAGCAGTCGCACAGCAATTTACAGGAATGATTTTCCTTTTTCTAGAGTTGTACTATCACGTACACTTAGTAACAAAATCATTTTTTACAATTAAACTATTATAAAATGACTTTTAAAAATGGATATCTTTTTTCGTATAAAAAATGGAATAATTCCGTTAATATGCATCATATCAAATAGCCATGTGAAGCATTCGACAGTTGATATTTTTCTATAAATTTAAAGAAAAGGTTACTCTCCGATTATTAGGAGTCGAGATAACAACTTTTTTTCAAAAAATCACTGTGGTTCTAATTTTTAAGATTAAGAATTCGTCTGGCATTTGTTAAGGAAGAATTGAATTTGCTATTAAAAAATTCTCGAATCTTTTGATGCCAAAAAAATTTGTTTAAAACCATTAAAAAGTTGAGGAACGCGAGGCAGCGCATCGGAACAGGGGAAGGCGCGTGGGGAAGATCGAGCCGCTCAGCGACTCGCGCGTATCTGATTTCGTGCATTAAATATTTGCTATATTTACATTTTCTCAGCAATAAACAGGAACATGATTTTTTTTTAATCTGGGGTAACTTGACGAGATAAACAAATAGTTTAAATGTTTCGCAAAATAATTGTAATCATGAAATTTTTTATTCTTCTTTTCTTGAATTTTTATTTTTTCAGTTTATTACTAAAAAGTCACGTTTGAATATAGAGTGTATGTCTCATTAACAAATTTAAGTCACATGAGTTATATTTCTTTATTTAATATGCTGTAAAAAGAGTCCATTGGACAATTAAATGTATAGAATTATTAGTATAAAATTGTTTTTATGAATTTAATTTCAGCTGCACATATGTAAACAAATAATCAGTAATTTGCCAAATGTTAGCGTAACTGTTGAAGATATAACATTGACTTTCGCAAATAAAAGTAAATTAGTGTTATACGAAAAATATATTTTGCAACTATCTTTCTTCAAAGTCAAATCCTACATTCTATAATAAGAACATAAAACTTAAATAAAGATTTTGAAGGATAATGGTTATCCTTTAGGAATGATTTTTAATTATATCAATAAAAGGATTAAAAAGCTTGTAAAAAACTCACAATAGTAAATAATACTAGTTTAGATTACGTTGACACTGATGGAGTTTTAAGAGAATTAATGGTTTTCTCATATATAAGATCTATTTTTAATAAAATTACGAAGTCTATTAATAAATCCACAAATATAATTAGCTATAGATGTTTAAACAAGCTTAATAATTTTATCAAAGTTCAAACAGAAAAACTTGTAAAGACAAAAATCAACTTGATAAAAATAATAACGTCATATATAAAGTAAATAACTGCGATGCTTACATTGGCCAAAAGAAAAGACAATTACAGATAAGAATTAAAAACCATCAGATATAAAATTAGACCAGTTCAAATACTCAGTAATCTCGAAACATATCTCGAAATAAATTATAAACGGAAATTAATCATAACTTTAATTGGAAAAAAGTTAGTATTCTTGATTTTGAAAAAAATTATCGTAAAAGAAATATTTCAGAAATGATACATATTAAAGATTAAAAACCGATTTAAATTTACTGAAAGATATTAAATTATTGGATAACTCTTATTTTAATATACTTGACGGTATACGTGATAAATTATCACAATTTTGAATAGATTTGTTTTTACATTCGATTTTATTGATTTACTTTTATTTGATTTATACATTAGTCAATTTTCGACGAAACGAATAACAGTCAGCATCTAATTTTAATATACTTGAGATCTCTGATAGAGATACCAGATCTCTGATAGAAAGTTTTAATTACAATATTTTATATAAATTAACGTAAATTATTATTTGTTTCTGTACCTCTTATTCTGTATTCTACATGTACACTAATAATATTATTTTAATACATCTATTCGTTCTACAGAAATCATAAAATACTCGTAACTAATGAACTCTCAAATCTTGAGACAAGTCGACAAACTGCATTCTCGATTTCAATCGAGGAATTTGTTAAAATTTTATTAAGAGACATAATGTAATCTATTGTTGACTGAAATATTTAATCTTTTTATCTTATTGTAATCTATCATAATACTTTTGAATTCTCTATACTGACACTTCACCATTGATAGTTTTTTAATTTTCATTGTATTTGTTATTTATTTGATTTGTTAATTTAATATTATATTTCTAATTTAACACTGAAAAAGGCTTTGTAAGCCAAAATGTTTGTTTACAATATTATTTAGTATTTATATTCTTATGTTAATTATATTATATTATTTAATTATATTATAAAGTTATTCTAACAACAAACTCGAAATAAGCCATGACATTATTTAATTTTCTTCACAAGTCTCGAGTATCAAACATACATTTTTTTCTGATAGCCTTTCAAAGATTTTCGTGAAAAGAAATGCTGATTTATAATTTTTTTCCGGTAAAATTTTACTTTTACTGAACTATTCTTGCTACTCGAGTTTATGAAAGAAATACATATATAATGCGTATGAAAAATCATAAACAATTAAATATCTGTTGCGTTTTAACATGATTTATACTATTCTGCTTTAATGAGAGGGTACACTATTACTACGATTTATTAAAACTTATATATTGTTTAGAATACCCCTCATCCTTTATTAATGTTATTGCTGAGGTCGCCAAGTGGCCGAGATTGCCAAAAAAGCATTTTCAGTTGCTTGAAACAAACGACTAGTGTGAGAAGGAGCTCGCTGTTTTATTCACTCTCGGCGCGCCGAGAACAAGCATATGTACAGCTAGTCATAGAAAGATTGCCACTCTTTTCTCGATGGATTTCGAAATGCAGCTTGCTCATTGAGCGATTGGTTCTTCATAGATCTTCAAATGAGAACCAATTGCTTGGTAAGTAGGTTGCTTTCCGAAACCTATCGAAAAAGGTGTTACAACCTTTCTGTGAGCCGGTTGCAATCGGCTGTATATGGGCTTGTGCTTGTATGTATGTTACAGCGCCGCACCACGATAAATGGCTGAACTTAAAAGCGACGAAATTTATATTGTCATTTCGTTATTTGCTTAATTGTGAAAATGTGACTTGTCTCGTACTTATCAAAGTCATAATTATTGACAAAAATTAAAGTTATCTTGGAATTTTATATGTAAAAGCGTATTTTTTACTCGTTTCAACAGCTGTCAGATTATGTGTTTCTGCCCGAATATAGGCTCATTTTATGTGCCTTTTACGACTATTTACTGACAGTCAAGGGAGAGAAAGACAGTTTTCATCGATTTTTATAAGTGTTTTAAAGCGATTTCGTCGATTAGATTTATTCAAATTGTCTTTATTTATAAATGACATGTAACATATTATAAATTAACGTGTCATTTCTCGTTTCTGACGTCACGATTCCAACGCCGCTGCGATTAATCAGAAGCTTTAAGTGCTACATGACGGAAAAATTCGCATCCAATTTCATAACCAATAAATCATTTTGCAGTAGAGCAATTAAACTGATAATGCATATTTTAATGTTTTTGAGGTCGCTGAATATTAATTTGAAGTAAAAATTCCAAAATTCAAAATGGCTGATCTAATATGGCGGATTTGAAATTTTTGATCATTTTCGACTTTTATGCATGAACTTTTTTATTTGACGAATTCCATAAAAATTTTGTAATTAAAAGTTTTTAAGCTAATTATAAATTTAATATCAGATTTAAAAAATTGAAGATCGTTGATTCAATACGGCAGATAATAATTTAAAAAAATTTTCGAAGTTTCATAAAAATTGATATCTGAAAATTTCGAATCGAAATTTTGAATCTTTTATGTTGGATTCACCTGTTTAAATTAGAAACTAATTTTTATGGAATTTTGATAATTTTTAATTATTGTACATCATATAGGACACGCCTTTTCTTTAATCATCTTTAACATCTTTAATTTTCAAAATTTAACATCAAGTCCATAATCATTGATCTTAAAAACTGATTTTTAAAAGTTTTTTAAGGAATTTGTCATATAAAAAAGTTTATGGATAAATAGCGAAAAAGGTTGAAATTTTCGAATATTTAGTCCGCCATATTGAGTCCATTTTGAATTTTGGAATTCTGGGTATCAACCATGAAACTTTATTCCTAGGATGAAAAGTGAAAAGTGAAAATTTTTACAATTGAAATTAATGAAGAAATTTTTCACTTTTCACTTTCCATCATAAGGATAAAGTTTTATGATTGATATTCTGACCTTAAATTCCTGATCAAAAAAATCTCAGGAAAAGTGATTTATTTTATATTTGAATGATTTATTTTATATTTTAAATTTATGGCATTGATAGCATTCTTGACACACAAACATTTTTCTTGCCTGATATTCAAGGGGTTAAGAAAACATCAGGTGACAACTTTCAGAGCTAAAAAAATGTAAGATTTTAACTTTTTGTTCGATTTTAGTATAAAGTCTATTGCAACATTAGCAAATTTTCTACTTTAATCCTGTAAAAGGATTTTTGATTCTATTCAATAAATTCGGAGATTTATATCAATCTGCAAAGTCCCGGCAATTTGCTCCAGTATCCCCTTAAATTATAATGTAATCACATATAGCTGAGGATGACCAAAACAAGGTTCGGAATGTTCATTATATATTTGAAATTTATCAATAAAATGTGTAGTATTGCGCCGAAGGCTTTTGACTGCACAAGGATATCATTTTAGGTCAACGATCGGTAGCCTAGCACGATCAGTAGCCACACACTTATGCCTAATTCAAACTGGATGCAGCAAGCATCAAGCAGCGAAATAGCAACCAACCAGTAAGGCGATTTTTTACGCTACTGTAAATATTGTCTCGTTGATTAATTGCGGCTTAACGCTGGCTGCGTCCAATTTGAAGATTAGATATTAGTGATTGTACTTTACACTTTCATACTCAGAAGTTCCATAACGAGCATGGAATCAGGACTATGTTTGTCTTGTCTCGGGTCATTCCTAATTTTTGTTAAGCCTGTCAGCGAAACTGTTTTGTTTTGATTTTACATTTCGTTTTTATTACTCTCCCACTAGTAACCTTTGTGAAAGTGTGTGCGTGGAACACATTTGATACTGGCCATTTCGTTGTTTGAAACTATGTTGAAATTTTATATTTTTATTAAACAGATTGTATTTCTTTATAACTATATTTCTAATTATAATATTTTCTTACGATTATAAAATGAAATACATTAATAAAGAATGTTTTGCGTTATTTCATGTCTACAAGTTTTTTAAGCGCGCCATTTCCTTACATTGTGATTCGTGCTGCCATAGTGAGGGCAACCTAACATGAGTCAATTAAAAATATGAATCGATGGCTAGATTCTTTTTCTAAGAACTTTAAGCGCTCCTAAGCCCGGACACCGAGATACTATTAAAGACTGTCAATCTTGGGCAAATTTTCGTCCATAAAGAGTTTCGAAAGCACGAAGGTAAGAATAACATCATCGACAATTGATATAAATTTGTGATTATTAACATAAGTATTTGGATAATATATCATTAAATTAATGATTTTTTATTAAAAAAAAAAAAGTTCTATAAATAAATATGCATACAAATAATGCTAATATTTTATATATTGCATAACAATTTTTTTCTCAACAATTATCATCTCTACTGATAATCAAACTTGATAACATTAAAATCATAATTTTAAATAAAAACCGAGTATTATTTATTTTTAAATATATGTACATGTTTATGAAACTAATAAGCCATAAGATTAGTACTAATATTCAGTTCATTATTCTAAGAGTGCTGTCATATGCATGGGTGCGGCATAACTTGCATAAGTGTAACTTGCATCGACCAATCATATTGTTTCACTTGAATCAGTTTCTGTCTAGTTACTTTATGCTTTTTACGCTATTTTATTGTTATGCCGAAACGTGATGGAACCACTATATGTCGAATCCAATTTCTAGCTCATTTTAATTTATTCTGTCTGAAAGAAATACACATGGATTTCGATTCTGCAACAATACAATTATAGAAGTCGTACGTCCCTTTGCATCATGTGGAAAGTTTAAACTAGTCGAAACCCATGTAGAGCAGTACATATAGACCTTTTGCTTGTGACAGATTTCTTAACCTCAATAGTCATCAACTTTAACATCTCGGATCACAGGGTAGAGCGATGCATTTTTTTGCAAGATCCTTTCGTTTCATGTAAAAACGCGTCGAATAAGCCTAGGAGTGTCTCTCACAAGACTTTCTGATTTTTTTAACAATTCATTCGATCACCCTCTCATATGTACGCGATGGAAAGGGACCAGTTCCCCATGAGGCATATTTTTCGAGATACGCAAGTTACGAAAACCAATCATAAATTTGTTTAGCATTTCTGTTAATGTACAATAGAAATTCTGATCAGCAATTGATCGCATTTCTCTAATCTTCCGAAATATATGAATCCAATGTGAATCCCAGCTTTCAGAATAGCGTATTCTAGTAATATATAACTAGTAATATATAAATAGTATAATAAAATATAACGCATTTTAGTAATATCACTAGATCTTACTAGAATATGCAGATTATGCTTTATGACGACACCCTTAATCACTTAAATTTCAACAGGGACGCGAACTGCTGTAAGAATGTCAAATCGGTAATAGTATTCTTTAATAGTATATATCGTCGTATATATGATCTTCGTGGACCTTTATCTAATAGCGTTTTCCTTTGGTTATACTAAGTCCGTATGTACAAGTCTACCTACCATCTAAGTGTTTCAAGCCTTAAGCCGTAAGAAATTGATCAGTTACAAGCGAATGTGCGAGAAGAATAATTGATTATGATTTGTCCATTTCTTAAAAACTTATTATAGATCTAGGCTAATGTAACCATAGATATCTAGATTGCTAATATGCGAAAAAGTGTGTCAACAAATCGTCTTCTTAATTGTGAGCAAGTTCCGCATGCGCATTGCAATAGATATATATACAAATATTATGTATAGATATATTAAGTGTGGGAAAAAATTCGTGGCGTTTTTCCCGTTAGATGTAACGGGAAAAACGCCACGAACTTTTTCCCATACTTAATATATTATACTAGATAATATCTTTTACTATAATAATTTCATTTCTAATTGAAAACTTGAATGAATTTTTTGAAGAAAATTAAATTATTATAATAAGACTGTTGATGTTCAATTTTTTATAGGAATATTCTGTAGCCCTGTTTTAACATGATTATTAAAAGAAAATTTACAATGTATTTATGGTTATTTGACATTTTGAACTATTTGCTCATTTACTTCAAACAGGACAAAGATAATTAATTTTATATTATATGAATATAGCGACAGAATAACTACACTTACTTGTGAAATGTCAATCCAGATTTATGATTTTTTAGCATTTTGTAAAAGCAACAGTATCTCATTTTAATTGAGTAAAAAATATTTTTTTTGTAAATAAAGAATTTTATTTGTGCACGCCTCTCTAAAATCTAACCTCTAATTGTCTGTAATTATGGCTCTCCAGCAATCTTCATGTGGCAATTCACGGAACAGTTAAATGCATGCGTGAAAACTTACCGCAAACATGGCGCGGTGTGACAAGAATATAGTAGTGGAAGAAAGGACATTAGCAATCTAAGGCTGTGATTCTATTCACGGCGCTTACAATTCTCACGATATTAATGATCAGTCCGATTCATTACCGCACTAACGACGATTTTATTTCAGACCGTGGATAGTATAAATATAATCATGGTACAATATAAAAATAAGACTTTGTTGTAACCATGATTTCGATTAGAATGATTCTTGACAAAGATTTCTCAATAAACAATTCCGAAATGTTTCACATTTATGTGCAGAAGAATGGACTTAATTTAAAAATGGACATAGAGTTTGCATCATTCGTATGCCTCCTTATTGATACGTTTAAACAAAAATGATAATCATACTTTGTTATATTCAGAATTGACAATGTTACTTCATAAAAATTATTCGTTACCATTATCGTTTTTTTCCTAAAAAATAACTCGTTTCCGTTACTTATTGATTTGCAAAAGTAACCCATTACCGTTATCGTTACTCAAAATATAACGAGTCGTTACTTTTTTTTCTTTATCGTTACTTTTTTTTCTTGACTAATAGAATATTATATTTTTTGCAGATTTTTGCGATAAATGTAAAAAAGATTCAAAATTCTATTTCTTAGTAGAGGAATAGAGATATATGCCCATAGTAAACATTGTGCGTTATTTTCTTGAATGAAATAGATGCTATAATATCATATAATACATACTACATTTTTTATACTTAAATAAATTTATTTTTCGTATTAATTTCAATAAGATATCTTAAAATTATATGTTTAACTTTTAATACATATACAATTTTCTTTTACTGTGCATGATGGGTCGTTTGTATGTGTTCATTATTTTTGCAAATATACAAAAATTATGAATAGATTCTTATATTTTAACATCTTTAAAAAATTTATGAAGTTTGTGTATATTTAAAAAGAAGGAAAGGATAGAAAGAATTATTTAGGTAGATGCAGTATTTCGAAAAAAAGAAACAAGATATGAATAACTCATCGTGAATACTTTAAGAGTAAAGTTATATATAATAAAAAAATCCCGGGAAAAAATATTTTATATATAATTATATAAATATTTATATATATATTTAATTTAATTTAATTTACTCTATTGCAAAGTTATATAAAAAGACTACATGTTAACAGAGTAATAGACAGTACAAAGTATGATACAATAATCTATAATTAACATAAACATAAATACAATAAGATAATAGTAGCTTGCAAATGGTTAGGCGTCAGCAAAATTGCTGTTACAAAATCTATCAGTGACAAAATCAGAATAAAATAACAATAAGAGGTAAACTAAAGCTAGCTAAAAACACACACACACACGCGCGCGCGCGCGCGCATACACCCGCAAATACACCAATTACATCAGTCTCATTTGAATACTGTAAGTGATGCAATGAAATGCGAGACAGCGGAACGAAAGGAGGATAGAGAAGGAGAGGTTTTTATTGAATCAGGAAGACATATGTATATAAATGGACATATTTTATATATAAATATATATATAAATATATATTATATAATTATATGGAATTATATATAAAATATGTCCATTTATATACAATTATATAAAATTATATATATTTTTTAATATATATTTTAATTATTTAGATTAAGAGACACTCCGCCAATGATCTTGACCTTGATATATGTTGTCAAAGTTACCCTGAGTGATCTCCGTCAGGTTTTAGGTGACGGTCGTCTTTCGTTAAAAAATTATTAACAAAAAGTTTTAAAAATAACGTTTTATTTCTACTACATTTTTCAGAAATACTCGGAAATATTCGGAAAGTTTAATGATATATAATACAACTATATAACACAACTATATAACACAATATTTCCTGCTTTAAAATGTTTGCTATTCGTGTACTATAGGAAGGTGAAAATCGAAGATAAGAATCGTGCGTCCCTTTGCAAGGGGGAAGGGGGAGGGATGAGAGTCGCTTCGGATGAAAAATGTAGTAGAAATAAAACATTATTTTAAAACTTTTTTGTTAATAATTTTTTAATGAAGAACGACTGCTATCTAAAACCTATCGTAGATCACTTCGAGTCATAACCTTGACACGAGAGGATAATCACTCAAAAAATAAATGTACATCTGGACCTCGGACTTGAAGACTTCACTGGATTTCACCGAAATTCATCGAACTTCGTTGAACTTCATCGGACTTCACCGGAATTCATCTGACTTTAACGGAATTCATCGGACTCCACCGGATTTCACCGGAACTTATCGGACTTCGTCGGACTTCTGACAGATTATACACCGGAATTCAAGAATGATTATTCCCTCGCCTTGATTATAACTGATACATGCTAAAGTCAAGATCATCGGTGAGATGTTAATCTGAATAATTCTATTTTAATTATAACATATTTTTATATAATTTTATATAATTATATTTTATATAATTATAATTTTATATAATTTTATATAAAATAGTTTTTCCCGAATAGTAGTGTTTGTAATCTGCATTATATATGTATATTTAATTTGAGATATGATACAGAAAAATTTTTTTTTTGAGAAATTAAATACACTGTAAAGATTATATCATGTAAACTTTTTTCTACAAGGATATTTATTGGCGTAGAATCTCACGTGATTTCATCACCTATATGCTATACATAGAGAGTTAGTCTACGTGTGAACTGTAAATACAATGAAAAAACGGCGGCAAAAAAATTGTGTGATTTAGAAAGCTAATTAGATCGTTAATGTTTCATCTCTGTTTTCTAGCGCTATAATTACGACTAAACTTTTACATAGTTAGAAATAAAATTACGATAAAAAAATAACTAGTGAAATCGTTACTGTTACTCCAAAAAATGTAATTGCAATATCATGAACGTTACTCAGAAGAAAAGGTAATGCCGTTACCCATTCGTTACTGAAAAAAGTAACTTGTAACGATAACGATGTTACAAATAACGTGTTACTTGCCAACCCTCATCATTGACTGACACTTTTAGTTTTTGTATTTATTTTCAATGCTTGTTAATCCCCTTGTTACTTTATAACGTTCAATTTTAAGTGACACGTCATGTCGTACATATACGAATTTTTATTGTTAGTCAGAAGTATGATAAATATCTATTATACAGTATAATTTTTTTTACTAATGTTATAAATATGAATCGTTAATTCTGAGTTCGTTTTATCGTTTCCCATTGAGGTGAATCATTTGGTTTAATATTTTTGATAGTTTTTTTTACTTTAGAATGATAATTTGATTTAGTGTAATGTATGCTGCATTTCTGGCAATCTGCAAGTGACTTGCTCTCAATGAAAGAATTTTGATTTTATATTCGCTGAGAAGGATTTCAAAAGGAACCAAAACGTTCGAAATAAATGAAGATAACCAGCAACAGGATTATCTGAGGATTATCTGCTTCTCCTATCTCTTCGTTCTTACAACAACGTATTCTCTTAGCTTTATCTGAATTTATTTATATTTTATTGTTTCAGGTTGAGAGTCTATATTTATATTTATATGTTTATTTTAATTGTTTAAAAATATAAGATACTTTATTCCCAAGGATGCGTAGTTATCTTGAACATGCTGTTGTTCAATGTTTGATCAATCAAAGTGTTGTCCTAATTGTATAAATCATATGGCGAATTCAATTGGAAGCACTTGTTGTAGCCTTAAAACTATTAATAGGAATATGTGCATTGATATATGCATTGTATGTTGGATTTCTCTGTTCCTATCGCTATCGCTATTGCTGTTACTATTTCTATCGCTATCGCTGTTGTCTTCGCATTGTGTTTAGCCTTGCATTTCGGCATAGCAACTAGCTAGCAGAAATGCAAGACTGCAAATTCAGCAATCGATGCGCAAACGATGAGTATGACCAAATGATTATCGAACTGGGGCATTAGTGGGGCGCATTATAATGGAAATTATTAAATTATTGAACATTACGTTTTATTTTAAACTGATAAGTGTTTTATGTCAAATATATTTATGCACAATACATAAAATTTGAATATTAAATTACACAGATTGCGCACTCTCTTTCTCACGATATTATTCATGGTAAGTACGGCAAGTAACACCCTATGGATAACATCACTGCTATTGTTCAGCGCTGCTATATTAGTAATGCAATCAGCTAGTCTTATCTTAGATGTCAGTTCTGAAGAACTACTCGTCCGCGGCGGACGTGTCTCAGTTCGGATGCTACAAGTTATATTTTTGAAAGTGTTGCTGACTTTGACTGAGCATTGAAACATACATAACCGTGGTTTTGGATGACCCGTTCGTTCGTCCTGACGCGCGTCTACGCGGCGTGATGACGCCGTAGACGCAGGCATCTGGTGTCCGGACGGGCTTCGCTATTTTGGCGGGCATTGCATAATTTTTTTTGTATCTCTCATAAGGATCTGGCCGTATATTGATCTTCGTTTATTATTTCGGGAGGTGGAAGCCAGAGAAGAACAGAAGAAGGAAAAGAAGGAGAAAAAAGAGAAGAAGAAAAAGAGGAAAAGAAAGAAGAATCATCCTTCTTGATTAAAGTTACATCTAGAAAATTCAAACTATTGCCGCCTATCTGCATAGTAAAATTTAATCGAAGATGGTAATTATTAACTTAATAAATTATCAATATTTTCTTCATTGATGACAGTGCAATGTCATTAATGTATCTCACATAGAAACTCAATGAAAATAGTAAACTTTCAAGAGCAGTTCTCTCTAGATCCTGCATAACAAGATCCGCTATTGTCGGGAAAAGTGGAGAAACCTCACAGAATCACTATACGATTGTTTATAAAATTTTTCATTGAAAGTAAAAAATATAAATTGGAGCATAAAATTAATTGTTTTCATAAATTCCGTTTTAGGCAAAGAGATATTACTGTCTATATTTATCCAACGTTGTTCAATACTCTTAATAACTAAGTCTACCGATACATTGGTGAAAAGTGATATATCATGTCAAGTGAAACAAGTATCTGGTCTTGTGATAATTTGGTGTGAATTAAATATATATAGAAAATTAAAAGAAAATTAAAAAACAAAGAAGATTCACCAAAATAAGTGAGAACAATTCCAAATATCCATTAGAAAAAATAACTATCCAGTAGAACACAACTAAATATCCAGAATATAACTATTCACACTAAAATCTATATATAAACGCTAAACTCCACAAAAAAAAGAGAACGTTTATTAATATTGGGAATCTGAATCCGACGAGAAATCAGAAATATGAAACAAAACACATCACTAGAGCCGGAGTTACTGAAGTTCTTCGATTCGCTCGAAGAATCACTAGAAGTATCTTCCTTTTCAAGAATAACTTTCAGGATGTCATTCTCATCTGAAGCATCAGAATCGACACCGTCGTCCATATGCACATATATAGGGCCGATATCGCTCATCACATCTTCATCCTCCGCACCACTCAACTCATCCTTCTCTATAAGATAGTAGGAAGATTTGCCACAGGGGGATATACACATTTCCCATCTTCGCACTCCGAATCGGAAAGCGGACAAACGGTTGCGACCACATGAATTAATGTCACGCAACTGAAGATTATTGCAAAATTTAATTACAATTTAATCACATTTGTGATTAAATTGTTAAAAATTTGCGCAATTGAGTTCTAGGGCTGATTCCTATAGCCCTTCTCATATTGTTATTACAACATATAAATTGCAGAAAATTAAAAAAAGAGGATTAATAGATAGGAGTAGGCTCACTTACAAAAACTTTATTCGGTATAATAGATACAAACGACTAATAAACAAACAGCTGACATTATTACATGACAAACAATAAGCGACATAAAATCGCGGTACAAAATCAAATCAAAATATTATACCATAGCTCATATTGAAAAAGAAATATAAATATCTTTTAGCGAACGTAACAAAAAAATTACGAGAGCAACTAATAGCGAATGCGAACATCGTATGAGTATATAGGAGCATTTCCTAATAATTAATATAATATTATCCGACTTAATACTATGACGCGAATAACATTCTAGAATATTTAATCGCCATAAAAGAAGGAGTATTAAATCTCATATTAGCACCCATAGGAAGTATTATAGAAAATCTTAGAGACGCGAATTTACCGGAAGGATTTTATTTTCCGCATAAAAGAAGAAGAATAATCAAAGATAGAAAAAATAGCTACTATTAGCGCATATTGCAACGCTGAAAACATAATCTAAGATTTCCTTTGATAGCGACACCTAAATATAAAATATTAAATATATAGTGCCACTCCACGGGACCATAAAAATATATTCATATCCGCAGAAATATGCAATCCATTAATAGTAATTAATACAGAAGGGCACACACATATATAATACTCGCACAGAGAGAATTACAAAAATGTATAACAATCGGAATAGAATATTTATGTTCACAAAATTTTTCGGTATCGCGTAAATACCAATCCAATTTGCGAAATTTATTTAGATGCGAAATCTTATAAAAACTTGTAACATAATAGGCACGACAGCGTACTGCGTAGATAGCATTAAATAATCCGCATTTTTGGCTATATTTAGCGCCAACAAAACAAAATATTAATTTATTGTAAAGACCACGGTAAAATAAAGGAAATGATTAGAAATACAGGCAAAATTACATTAGAAAATGATTGCAAAAATAGTAACGTCAGATACTATTATAAAGTCACAAAAAATACTGCACGGAGTGACATTGCGTACCTGCCAGAGTATAATATTTCCTCGCACAGTTTAGAAATCAATGCAAGTACAGAATAGTAAATAAAAATAAATAATATTGTGCAAAACTCGTCAAAACTAAAAAAATATAGAAGAAAAACTAAATAAAATCAGAAACGATCTTAAAAAAGACACAAGCCTATTCTTTCAATCAAAAAACTTTATTTATCCAATGGCAAGAAGCAAATCAACTATGTTAATAGTAATATTAGTAATTATAATCACAATAATAATAATATATATATATAAAAAAAAAAACAAATCTAAGAAACGTGTAATAATAGAGACATACAAAATGAATTCCACATTCTTCTTTATCTTAAAACGAACTCAGAATACACGTTTCTAATAAAATAAGAACGAAAAACTCCGTTCCTCCGTTTTTCTTTTCCAACGGGAGAAGGGTATTGTAATAGTGTCCTAAAGTTATCACGAGCCTTGCATTTCGGCATAGCAATTAGCTAGCGGAAATGCAAGACAGCAATTATTTCTGAGCCTTGCATTTTGCATGGCATTGAATCGCGGAAATGCAAGACTGCAGATTTAGCGATCGATGCAAATGTATGACTAAATATGATCATGTCGTATGATCAAATATGATCAACTGCTAAAAGCCACGATAATAAGATAACCGCGATACTTCTTTATAATAGGCCTAATCGCGAATCTCCGGTCGGAGAGTCTCGCACAACGAACGAATCTAACAGGCACGTTACGCGCATCGCAAGCGGGAAGTATCTAATTACAATACACGATACTGACCATCTCAAAAGTATTATCGTGAGCGCGAATATGTTATAAACCACGAGTAACTACGATTGCTAAAGCAAAGTTCAAATAGTATTGTTACACCGAATCTAATATATTATATTAAACATATAATATTAAACAAGTATAATTAAAAAAGGGAAATTATTCTAAATAAAATCAATGAAAAGTGATTAAGTATATTTTTCTCGTCGCCCTCCATGCATCTTCCTCAGCGGTCCTCATGAGGTTCTAATCTTTTAGGCGAACCGAATTTCAAAATTACTTGTTACACCAAAAAGCACATCAGAAATTAGTGGCAGTTATCACCGAACGGCACAACACTAGTGCGCTCTGATGCATATTAAACCCGTTGTACACTAATTAAATTTGAGTATAAAAATAAAATGCAAATATTTCGAATTATAAAATATATATTACCTGATAATACAATATATATAATATATTGAATATCTCATGATTTTATCAATTTCTATGTCTATAACGTTATTTGGTGTATGATTTTAATGTACACCAGTGTGCATTGAGTGCGTCCAATCGAATTCACTATTAGGAAGTCTTAGGACAAACATTTGATTGCTTGTTCTGATTTCTGTCTGCCGGTCATTATGCACAATACCTTGTATTCTTATACCATGGATACAATCATGAGGCCCATAACCTGTATATCATACTTATTAATAATAAATATATGGCATGCAAGTATCTATCATTTCGGAAAGAATTAATAAAAAAGCTCGATGTTGTGTATAAATTTTTATTGCTACCATAAATCAATTCAGTGTAATACGAGTTTAGCGATAATCAACGATGTTATAACCTCGATCTAATCAATAATATTTAATTATAACATTATATTATTATTAATTATGATAATATTATTAATTATTAATTATGACAATTTTTCAGCTTAATATCCCCCCTCCACCTAAAAAAATCTTATTATTATTATTATATTATCAATTACATTTAATTATTATTTTTAGTAAGCGATTATACTATTTGGATGCATCTATTCCACATTCACAACTCATATTAGTCCTCTTTTCCCGCGCACATAAAGTGACACTCATGTCAATCCATCTCCGGATCATAGTCACCGTGAGCATGCGAATTCAAAAATTCATGACGTCACTTTGCTCACGCAAAACGTTCAAGGAGTTCAAGGAATCGGACCGATCATAAACGCGTTGATAACGCTGTAAGCGTAAATCGGATCGTGATCTAGATATCTATGAGTGCAATATTCGGTTGTATTTAGAACGACAACTGCTCACTGAGCACTCATTCATCTGATTGGCATATTCTTAGATCTTAAAATATAGAACAAAAAGATATAAGAGTTCACTGAGCATGTAATAAGCGCTTCTGGATGCACCTACTGTAGTACAGGTTATAGTAGGCGAATCAGAGTTGGGTCTTTCGAAGATTTTCTAAGGTTTTTTTTATATTTTATGTATTATACGTAAAAAAAAATACATTAAAAAACGTATAAAATGTATAAAACTCCATGATTTCATGTACATATATTTTTAGCAGTGAATTTTGGAAAAACGTAGCCTATAATATGTATCAATTTTAGAGTATTATACAAACGAATGATTCTGATTAGTCGTATTTGTATTAGGGAGCACTTATATTAGCCGTATGCCGTATGTCATATCTATAAGAATTGACTAATTATAGTCAAATATTCCTCTCTCATTCGACAGTAAGAAGGAAATACTTAAAGATAATTAGTCAATTTTTACAAATTATGGCATATGGTCAATATAAATGCTCCCTTACTTTTTTAAAATTCTATTTTCCGAAACTTACTTTGACATGCCTTTGCGAGTTGAGAAATCTACTCAGAGAAAAAAAGAAGTCTATTCTGCGGTCTTAAATATATAAATATCTCTAATAAAATATCTCTAATAATATATCTCTAATAATATATCTAATAATATATCTCTAATAAATATCTCTAATAAAAACAATCGTGTAAGTAATTATTAATTTTTAAAAAGAATTTTAAAAACATTTTTTAAACACTTTTTATAGTGATTCTTTAATGTGCTCTTTGTTTCTTGTTTCTTGTTTCTTGCTTTTTACTTTTTGCTTTTTCCCTTTTTGTGATCGTTTTATCACAATTATATTTCTTGATATGTATTTTCTGTTTTTTCTGAAGTTTGTTAACGTTTATCTCGAGCAACAGAAAAACGGGATAAGAAGCAAAAAGGCAAAATACAATAAATAGCAAAAAGCAAGAAACAGGAAACAAAGAGCACATTGTAGAACAGACTTTACATATGAAGTAATAAGCAATTGTTTGTACTCTTCTTTTTCAATTCGCATGAAATTTTCATTTTTCCAAAAATTTTGAGCTCACCAAATTTTCGTTTCATTTTAGGCTGTGTTCCAAAATTCATTGCCAGTATTGAAAAAGTATACGTAATGTAAACTGTAGATTTTCAATACTGGCAATGAATTTCAGACCGATTTTTAGTGTGGATAATATAGAGATTAAGAATTAAATCTTAAGAATTAAATTACACATATGATGTAGAGGTGGCGCCACATGGATAATATGTACAAAACTAAATAGTGTATTGTATAATAACAAAAAATAATTTAAATCGGATTCTCAAATTTTAAAATAATAAATAACAAGATTAAAGATTAAAGCTAATGAGAATCAGCGCGGGAATAGGTGTGCATGGATATTAATTCATGTAAAATACTTCAAATTGATAAATGATGTGCAGCTTTATTCCGAAATCTTAAATGTTTTCACTCTCTTTAGAATCATCATCAGCAAGTTATACGCTTCAGTCTTGGGAATCTGATAGTGACTCATCATGGACATGATGGTTTAACCAACATTATTACATTGATTATGTATAAATCAATTTGAAGTATTTTATATAAATTAATACCTATACGTACCTATTCCCGCGCTGACTCTCATTAGCCTTAATCTTATTTTTTATTGAATAATATCATGGGTGTGTTCCCTTTTTACTGGCAGTGCAACCATCATGACGTCATAACAGTATACTGCTGCAGCTGTTCAAAAATTACTGTCAGCACTACTGTAACGTCGTATTTCGGAATAGTGTCCCTTGCAGTAGTGTAAACAGACGCTATGGACAAACGTATTAAATTATCAATAAATTTTTAAACGAAAGCAGCAGTGATAGTTCTTCTTTTGAAGATGAACTAATTATAAGATCCCCAATTCAAGCAGTTTGACCTCGTGTTAAAAACTATATGACCCAATTAATGAATATTTAAATGAAATTTAAGAATCATTTTCGGTAAAATGAATAGGATATTATGATCGGATATCATAAGTAATATGAGCACTTTTATATTTCTGTTCCGATTGATATTAGTAGTGCCAACTATTGTAAAAAGATGTATCTGTCTTCGCGACTTTCCCATATATTGCGAAATTTGATCTAAATTTATGTACTTTATATAATGATATTTATCATATTAAATAAGTACGTTATTTTTTTATTTCTTTCATTTTTTCCTCTAACTTCTTAGAGCAAAAATTATATAATAGTTAGCAGAATGTCGACAGGTAGCAGATTTGATCAGAAGATATTAGCAGATGATCACAATTGATGTCACATTCTGTTCTGCCAAGAACCTGTTTACATTCTATGCAGATTGGCAGTAGAAATCAAACAGAACCTGCTGACAGAATCTGATAACAGATTGCGAACAGAAACCGAGCAGAGTCTGCTGATAACTTGACGACAGATTGACAGCAGAAATTAAATAGAATTTGTCATTTTCATTTAAATCGACTTGGTTTCTTATAAGAAATTTTATGTACATATACACGGTTGAAAACTGGAAACAACCTATTAGATATAAGATATATTATTATCTGAAACTCATTTTGTTACTTTGATTTAATCACATTAGTATCGCCATGTTTCTTTTGTACACGACTATGTGAGTGCTTTCCAACTACGACACAAGTCGACACAGCTAGAATGCTGAGTTTGACTGTGTCGTCTCTCTATGGCCAACATAGCCAATATTTTTACATTTGGTACTACTTATTTTTTTAGGAGTGATATTCCAATAGAAGATTATAATGATTTTAAGATTATATTCGGACATATTCGCATAAGTATACACGAAACAAATAAGGTGACAAAAATATTCTTTTGAATAATTTTTAAATTATCATTTTCTGAACTATGGAAGGTATTTAGTACAAATTTTTTTTATTTTATTAAAGATAAATGTGTGTATTGTATGCGATATAATAATTAATTTACTGATGTATTAATTCTTGTATGGCTTGTACATGCAGTATATTCTTAAAATTTACATCTATAACGTGTAAATGCTATATTTTATTTTACAATTACAAGTTAACATAATTTTAATTAATGATTAATAATTATATATTAATTTCTTAGTAACAAAAGAAAATGAAACTTGTAAACATTGCAGTGCATGTATCCTTTCATTAGACAGCATCTGTACATGAAGTTTAAGAGACAATATATACAAGATGCGTCACTAAATCCAGACAAATCGAATCATTTTTTTAAACAAAATTTTTTTAATGAAAAATTAAATATTACAAAAAAATCCTTTTACATAGCACTTGAGGGATCCTTGTAAAGCACAATTATTCGATATATCTCCATTAATGATGGTCTTTATTCTCGGTCTAAAGCGTTCGCACACTGTAATGTAGCGCTATTCATGCTGACGAATGTCTCAATAGCGACCCTTAATGACATCACATAGAGATACCGAAACTTGTTTGTGTCCTTTCATCTATGCTCCATACGTAATTCAAGGAATTTAAATCTGGACTGTTGAGAGGCCAGAATGGGAGCCAAGACGAGCAACTCGGCTTGTCCTGGCAGCCTCTGTCGTATCTTTAATGTGTATGATTTGTATCAAAGGTCCTCCTCAGCAATTCGACGCATTGTTGGCTCGCTTACACCAATAATCGATGCTAATTTTCGCAATTTTAATTTTAATTTTCGCGATTGCCTTGGGTTCGAAATCAGTGCTTAAGCCCTTTCAACGATTACAGGGATCCTCGCGGTGCATTCTTTCGAGTGACTCTTCCTCGCTGACATACTCGCTGGAACCTTCGTTGGACTGTTCATATATTTTGCTACGTCATAAATGGTTGATCTCGGATATCCAGAACCGAATTATTTCCTGAGCGCTCAGCGCGAAAGCGATTTTGATAATTGCGGCTCTTTATATTATCAGGTATATAAGCTTAAATCCGTTGTTTTTAAGTCAGAAAAACACATTTTTTTTTCCTAGGAAGCAAAAACAATTTATTCGAAGTACTTGCCCTCGCTAACTATACATTTTTTCCATTTTTCGGGCAATTTGTGTATACCACTCCAAAAAAATTCCTCATCCTTTGATGAAAATTCCTTTCGAGGCAAATCATCAAGCCATGTCTTCGTAAGAATCGAAGCGAGCTCGTGGCCCATCGACGAAAACAGATGAAAACAGTCAGAAGGTGCCAGGTCTGGTGAGTAAGCGGGATGGGGTAGCACTTCCCAGTTGAGTATCTGCAAGTAGTTTTGGGCCATTGTTGACGTGTGCGATAGTGCGTTGTCGTGGAGGAAAATCAGCTTGTCATGTCTTTTCCGATAATGTGGCCTTTTTTCATGCAGAGCACGGTGCAATTTGATCAGTTGTTGGTGGTAGCGGTGAGCATTAACAGTTTCACCAGGTTAACAGCTCGTAGTAGATGACACCCTCCTGATCCCAACAAACGCACAGCATCGTCTTCCGTCCGAAGAGATTTGGTCTTGAAGAATATGTTGATGGTTGGGCGGGATCAACCCAAGATTTCTTGCGTTTAAGATGATTCTGAAAATAGATCCACTTTCGCCTGTCACAATCCGATGCAGGAACGACTTTCTTTTTTGTCTGGCAAGCAGAATTTGGCATGTGTTTTGGCGTCGCTCCATCTGCCTATCATTCAGTTCATGCGGCACTCATTTTCTGATCTTTTGAATCTTCCCCATGGCATGTAGTCGCATGGAAATGGATGCTTGAGAAACACTCAATTGCTCGGCAAGCATTTTTTGCGATTGGGCATCGTCCTCGTCCAAAAGAGCCTGCAATTGACAGTCCTCAACCTTCCTGGGCCGATTTTCATGCTTCTTGTCACTCAGGTCAAAATTGTCGTCATTGAACCGGCGAAACCAATCTCTGCACGT
>Ga0157363_1000722_pt1 | contig 25855 bp, 20 predicted proteins | sample AttsexASBM1_FD_111477 | JGI IMG/M metagenome (GOLD analysis project Ga0157363, IMG submission 111477) | Fungus gardens microbial communities from leaf cutter ant in Ribeirão Preto, State of São Paulo, Brazil - Atta sexdens ASBM1 | ecosystem: Host-associated > Fungi > Mycelium > Unclassified ... | reverse complement strand
GTTGATAAAACACCATGATGATGGCCTTCGAAAAGATACTGTATATAAACACAGTATTACTATATCGGGCAGTTTGATCAAGCCGGTTCCTTCGGGAGGGTGCAAAACGATTGGCAGGAAAGGAGATTTAGTTTTGGCGGGTTTTAACGGTGAGATGGATGTGCTGCGGTGGTTTTGGGCTAGGGTGAAATGAGGGTTCGCTACAAAGTTGAACGACTGTTTTTCTCACGACTTCATATAGGAAATGCACTTTGCCTCAACCTCAAGACCAGAGCATGCGCCGAACGGCCTTTTTGGCGGATACCACTGCACTGATTTTATTTTTCACCACGACGGGCATCATTAATGAACGATGGATCGCCGGCATGGCGTGGGATCAAGTTCTGCATGCCCGTTTGATTGGTGCTGTTTTGATGGTGCCGGTTGCCCGTCCTTACGGCTTGTGGCGCGATTGGGTGATGCAGCGTGCGGGATCGGGCCGGATTTCGAAACTGCTGTGGGACAGTATCGCGCTGGTGAGTTTTCAGGTGCCGATCTATGCAGCAATCATTGCTTTTAGCGGTGCATCAGGCAGTGGACTGGTGCGTGGGACGCTCGGTGCTGCGTTGATGATGCTGTGTTTGGGCAGGCCTTATGGCGCGTTTCTTAATTGGGTGCGGGGGTTGTTTGGTTTGCCGCCGGGCGGAGAAAAGCCGATGTCATTGGATAGCTAAATGATTCTCAACCGGAAGCGAACAAAAATGATTCGAATAGCCTGTGAAAGGGTGTGTTAACCTTTTGATGAACAGGCACTTTTCCCACATAAATAATCCATTTTTTATAAAATCATTAAAACCAGTGCCTCACGCTGTATTAAAAATGAACACCCCCATTCCGCATGATGGAAACGCCAGATTGAATATTTAAAGGCTCCGCTTTTATTGATCATGAAAATCCACACCATGACATTATTAAGACGAGTCGTAATGCAATATTGAAAATAGCTTCTAATTTTAAATTGAGGTTGTCATTAATTCGATCTGATGGAGGATTTTCAGTGTTATTTCAAGATCATGAAAAAAGCCATATTATCATTGGTGAAGCTGCATTAAGCCTTGCTTTATGTCGAAAGGAAATCAGTATTGCAAACCTTTTTTCACAGCTTGGTTTGATGTCTAAATCAGAGAATGATATTGACCGCTTGACTCAAATCGCTAAAGCCAGAAACTGGTTAATGAGTTTTGAGTCATCTTCAGTCGCCGAGGAGCAAATACCTTATTTGCAGACCTTAGTTAGCCTGAATAATGAACTGAATTAACGATAAATGAACTGAAGCCAAAGGACGTAATCCGGTTCCGGCCGGAAGACGACGAAGCGGATAACCTCATCGGTTACATGTGAGTGTATACCGGCCGGAGGCACTGTCAGGGAAGACACTCTCATAATGATTTACCAGAGTCTGTCTTCGCCACTCCGCTGACGAAGCAACTGAGTTATCAGGCATAAGCTGATAACACACTCCACGTAAACCATCCCCGCATAAAAACCGCAAACATTGAAGATGAATTTGAGCATAAATTGTTCTGGTAAGATTTATGGACGATGCCAGAACGGTTTTTGGTGATCACCGTCCTCCCAATTTTGACAAAATGCGCTAAATTTATTTCATCTGTGGTTTCGATATCACTCGAAATACCACCCTGTACAAAATCCGCACTCTACTAATAGATTGCGATTGTTATAAGTTACAGCCTGACCACAATGACGTTTAAGTAGCGGACATAAGGGATAAAATCATGTATCAGAGCGCACAACAGTCAACTAATAGCGCGAAGTCTTTCCTTCACTTAGATGCGCTTCGTGACAAAGCCAGTGCTGAAACCGTTGTGATTGAAGCTGCCGCGGGTGAAATCACCCAACGTGGCATGAGAGTTACCAACGGCGCCGTGATTTTGCAATTGATCACTGAAGTGCAGAAGGCCTCTGATCCCGTGCAAATCGATCTGTTACTCAACGCCCTAAAAATCGTGGTCGGGATGACACCGGGTGAAGCGGAACGCTGGGCATACTTCAACTGGTAACAGTGTTGATAAAGACTAAGCACATCGTGACCATTGATGGATAAAATAACGTTCAGGTTAACAACTGAACGAAAGCGCTTGTCGACATTCCTGCTATTTCAATGGGGTATAGAAAGCATTGGAGGTCAGTGCTGATACCGCGCGCTCAGGCTTTGGCAGCCACAAAGTTACCCCATTGAGTTGCCCGCTACTCCTCTGTCATACATTGCAAAAAATCCGTAACCGCAGCTTCAATAACCTGCTGGCTCAACGTCTCAGCTTCAACGATTATCCGTAATCCATGCCCATAAGCGAACCCCGGCAGAAATTGATAACCGCAGCAAATCTTCGGCGGTTGATCCTGCGCGATTTCCCGCTCACGCTTCTCGATAAACTGCCAAAATGTTAGCCCGCCAAAAATCGCATAAGTCTGTTTTTCTCGGTGTACAAGGGTATGGCTGATGATTTTGCCTTTACTATTCACGTTAGGCGTTGTTTCAAATAGCGCCTCTTCTTCTTGCTCCTGCTGACTGAGCATCGCCCAGACTTCATTGAATGCGCGATCGTGTACTGCGTCCTGAAACGCCAGTTTGGCTGTTATGATTTCAGCATTCCAGAGATCGGCAGGATCGCGGCCGACAAAATAGATGTCACTCCACGCCCAAATGTGGTCGGGGTTATCTTTGTAGTACTGGATATCGCAATCATCATAAAACCCCCCGCCGCAGCGATGACGTTCACGATAGATACGGTTTTTAAGCTTGATGACTTTTCGGCGGCGCTGACGACGAGAAAGAGAAATGAAGGGGCGATGTTTGTTGATAGGTGACATGGAGACTCCTTAACCGGCAACGCTAATGCGGCTGGAAGCAGTCCAGCCGCACAGGCTAGCAAAAGCAGGGGCTAAGGAATAGTCGTTATTGGGAGAAGATGTGAACTGTGCACAATCATATTGCACTCTTCATCGGTATGCGGTGTGGCGAAATAGCAACTGACCGCCTCGAACTGCGCATCGGTCGCTGCAGCATTGTGGGCTCGCCTAAGGTAGCTGAGTGCCAGAAACTGACAATGTTCAAAATATAATAATTTATCTACTGTGCAACATATCAACCCTCTTGTTATTTTTGGCTCAATCCAATAAACCTGATTTGAGGGCTTCCCCTCCTAACTTCTATAGGATAGACATCATGGGTCTGAAACCTGGTCCAAAACCAATTGCTAAATCGACTGGAAAACCTGATCAGCGTCGACGTGATAACAAAGATACGCCCGGTAATACTCCAGGATTAAAACCTAGTAAATCTACTGGGAAATAAATATTTGGGAGGATGATAAATTATACGTCCTCCTATTCCACATGGTTAATAGTGCGTGCTGCTTACCGCTGACACATTATTTGAACTTACACTGTTCGCTCGAAACGGAAGAAAATTAATCCTCAATGATTAATTTTTTCACCATCAGGCCAGGCCTGCTGGGGATTCAAAAGCATGCTGCATGATTTGGGGTGAATTTCAGCTATGTGCTAAAAGGTGACCCTACCTCTGATTAACCCTGAATAGTGAATTTGACTAACGTTCTGTAAACGTAAAACTGAATACTAAATATTTTCCTGAAGCCATCGACGAGTCCCCTCAACATCATACGCCTTTGTTCCGTAATCGCTGGCAAGCAGTGGTTCTGGAAGAAACTCGTCATATTTATCCAGATACTTCTCCGGAACGTCTGCGGCGAGTTCAGCCTCGGTGGGCAGGCCCGAGTGCATCATGTGTTTAAGTGCGTGCCTGACCGATGCCACACTTGCGCCCTCCGCCTCTATCACACCGGCAAATGAACTGACTTTAAAGCCGGAGCGCAGGAGCAATGCCGTAATCGTATTGACGACTTTGTCCCCCATCCAGGGGAGCACGCAGCAGTGCGGTCCCTGGGAGATGAAGTGAGCATCCTGCAGTTGGTAACGCCGGAAGTAGTCGATGCCCTCTTTAAAGAGCGATCTTGCGGTGGCATCAGCATAGTCCACTCTCTGATCACCAATCGCTATGCGGTAATCCTCCTCCCTGTAGATCGCAAGCATCTCCTGACGAACAACATCATGCACAGACATGCCCCCACCGCTGAACAGCGGTGGCTGTCCACCTTTGGTTGATTCGACGTAGATAACCTTTTTCTCAACATCAATTTCGGTGACCTTCCAGCGAAGCCCCCCAAAGATGATGTGCTGCCCTGTCAGAAGCGGTGAGTCTACGGGAATAGTGCCAAGAGTCCGGCTACCTGTGACAATGCGAAACTCTTCCGGCGTATTGAATACGGCATAAAACGTGTAATGGTTGGTGAGTTTCTCGCCCTCAGCGCCGACAACGACCTCTCCGCTCGCCAGCTGCGTGAGCAGCCCACACGCGCCCATGTGTTTGAGCAGTATTTTGAAACTGGATAGGTCGATATTCCGGAACGGTCCTTTCTGGCAGAGTTGTAACCAAAGCTGATCTGCGCGAACGCCACCCCACTGCGCGGTGATAGCGAGGATTTGATGCAGCAGCGTCGAGTAATGTTTCTGAGAGGTATCCGCCGGTTCGAACCATTGCTGCGAGATAGTGAGTCTGATCATTGCCATCGACTGAACCAGCTGCAGCCTTAGGTGATCTATGATGCCACTTGTCGCGGTGAGTTCGCGTTCTGTGATGAGCATTCGCAGTATCGACGGGGTCCCACGCCGTCCTGAACGCCCCATGCGCTGACGCAGGCTTGAAACAGAGTGAGGGGGAGTAACCTGTATAACTGACTGCACTTTACCGATATCGATACCCAGCTCAAGCGTCATGGTACAAATCGCTGTAGTGGGCAAACTTCCCTGCTGTAATCGTTTTTCCAGCGTCTCGCGAAGCTCCTTGGCAAGAGAGCCGTGATGGGGAAAGAATTCATTAGGCACCACCTTTTCCTCACACATGTCGCTGAGCGATGCAGCGATGCTCTCAGTACGCTTTCGGCTGTTTGCAAAGACCAGATGAGAATCACCACGGCAGAGCCTAAAGATGTCCGCGCAAACGCGTTCTTCGGCTGGCGCCCTTAGCTCTTCTCCCTTGATATTAACCGGCTCCAGATAACCTTTAACCTGCACCTGAAGCATGGCCGAACTGTTGTTGTCCGTTATCGTTATGCATTCCAGCTGCCTGTCCGGGCGCAATTGTTCAGGCACTTTATCCAGTTCGCCAAGTGTGGCACTCAGCGCGACCCGGGGAACCGGGTTATCGTGGCGCCCGAGCACATGTTCAATTCTGTTCAGCAGAGACAACAGCTGCATGCCGCGCTCTGTGCCAATGAACGCGTGAAACTCGTCAATGACCACGTAGGCAACGGATGAAAATGCCTGCTTGAGCCAGCCCGATGAGTTAATGAGTAAAGACTCAAGTGACTCCGGCGTAATAAGAAGGATGCCGGAAGGATTGCTCCGGGCTTTCTGTTTTTTACTCTGTGGCACATCGCCGTGCCATGGAGTTACCGGCATATCCAGCGCCTCGCCCAGACTTTCCAGACGGCGATACTGGTCATTAATCAGCGCTTTAAGTGGACTGATATAGACGATGCTAAACCCACCGGAAATATCAGCCGTTGCAGAGCAAGCTGGCAGGAAAAACGCCTCTGTTTTACCCGCAGCTGTACCTGCACTAATCAGCACGTCGCGGTCACCGGCTAAGACGGCAGGAATTGAGTTCTCCTGCAGGGGTCTTAAAGCCGGCCAGCCCTGCCGGTAGACCCATTTCTGAACCCGTGGATCCAGACTGTCATAAGCGCGACTCATAACCTGAAGCTAGCCAGGCCGTCATTATCTTCTTCGTCTGCAGAAACGGTGTCATCCATGTCGCTTGGTCTGTCATCCTCGATAGCAACGCCTGAAATCAACGACTGCCAGTTCATTGAAGGGTTTTGCTCCAGAACGGCCAGCATATCCAGAAATCCTTTAATGGTATTGCGAGGAGTCCGGAAGTAGGCATCCCCGATAGTGTTACTGCAGTGGTGAAGAAAACCGGTGAGCGCTTCATCCGAAACCAGATATTTATCCGTATCCCCACCAGCATAAACGTGACGGAGATTTTTCAGCAGAATATAGAGCTCTTCAGGCGTCAGGCTTGCGAGATGCAGTGCTGGAGAGGAGTAATCGATGACGCCCGAACGCTGTGCAAAGCGGTTTTCGGCCAGGCGGGACTGAAGCGCCTCATAACTGTAAAGCCCTTTGCGCGGGTCAAAAAGGAATTCGGGCGTGCCACCGAGGATAAATCCAAGGTTTTCAGCGGAGCCCTGCAGGCAGTCATTCAGGATCCGCAGGATTTGCTCATAATTCGCCGTTCTCGCCTGCGTATTATTCAGCTTGTAGAGATTCACCATCTCATCCAGGCTGACCAGAAGTCCGGCATAGCCAGCCTGGCGTACGAAGAGGCTCATCAGCTTAAGCGCATCATAGAACGAGGCGTCTGAAATAATAGTGCGGACGTCCAGGTCGTTTCGGGCATCTGTTTTCGTGGTGTATTCACCCCGAAGCCAGCGAATGGCATTGGATTTCAGCGCCTCATTATCCTGTTCATGCCCGCGCCAGAAAGCCTTGATGACTTTTGCAAAGTCATATCCCCCCACCATCTCAGTCAGCGCTTCCAGACGTCTGTGGATCACTGCAGAAACGGCCGAGCCGTCAGCATCCGCCTCTTTCCTCGCCTCCGTAACGAAGCGCTCCACGACGCTCAGAAGCGCATTACCATCCGGCTTATTCCGGGTGCACATATTTTTCATCAGCTCAGAGTAAAGATTACGTGCCTGTCCTCCCGAAGAATGAATACGTCTGTCAGGGGAGAGGTCGGCGCTGACAGTGACCAGTTTTTTCTCCAGTGCAATGGATCGCACAACGCTCAGAAAGAAGGTTTTTCCCGAACCATATTCGCCGATGATCAGTCTGAAGCTCGCGCCACCGTCGGCGACCCTCTCAATATCCTGATGGAGCGCCGTTATTTCATTCATGCGTCCAACCTGAATATGCTGGATGCCGATTCTTGGCGTCACGCCTGATTTCAGTGACTGAATAATGGCATCACGCTCTTTGGTTCTTATACGTGCTCCGGACATTTACACTTCCTCTAATTCTTCGGCAATTTCCAGGTCTACCCAGATATCATCTTCTGCATCGTCCAGCACTGGCGCATCGACCATTGCGAACGACCAGTCATTAATAACTTCAAGCGCTCCGCCCAGCATCAGGCCAAAGTGCCCACACAGATCGGTGGCTTCCTTGCGGGGCCACTGCTCTTTTTCCCTCAGCCTTTCGTAAAGCTGACTGTGAGCGAGATCCAGTCCTTCCGTCTGTGGCTCTGGATGGGTTGCGGCATCGCGCGGCTCTGTTTCGTTTTCTGTAAAAATCGTGCTGAGTAATTTGCGCACGTCATCTGTAGCCGATTCATGCCGGGCCAGCACGCTGGCATCAAGGGTAAACTCCTGTGGAGCAGGAGTTTCTTGTCCGTAGGCCTGTGCTGAAGGCTGTCCGGTCGTAGAATGCTGATGGATGATGCCGGATAGTGTGGAGGGATCGAGCCCCAGCCCTGAATAAATTTTTTCCAGCTGTTTGATCTCGGCGGCCTCGATGCGGCCATCCGAACAGGCCACGCTCACGATAAACTGACCGACGGCTGCCTTTTCAGCAGAATTCAGCAGCGCCAGCCTATTTTTCATTCCCGTCATGTTGGCCGGCGTGTGAAGCTGCCAGTTCAGATAGGCATGCAGGGAGCGCTTTTCTTCTTCGTTAAACCCCGGATTATGATCGATAGCGTTTTCCAGCACGGTCCGTTCTGACTGTTCCAGGTTGTTATCGATCATTGCTACAATCGCCCCCAGCCGCAGCATCATGACGGCTGAAGTGAATGCCGGTGTCGGAGAGACGCGGTGTCCTTCTCCTGCAGCGTATAACACCAGCACGCCGTCGACTTCAGCCTTCACATGGTGATAAAACGGATCAGGCGCCATGCGATATCCCATCTTCGCGGCAAAGGCCTGCATCAGGTCGACTTCTTTTTTATTTAATTTCGCCGGGATACCCGCCCCCATGTGCTCCCAGAAATCGGCAACCGGAGCCAAACCGGCTTTATCGGCAATGATGCCATCAGCCCAGTTCCTGAATGCACTTAATACTTTACCTGCGCTTTCGTTAATGATTTCTGCTGGCAGTAACATTATCGCCGCAGTGTCGTTTTCAGACGTGTCTTTACGGCCCAGATAACGACTGTAAGCATCCAGCTCTTCTGTACATACTTCTGCCAGCGTCACTATTTTCTGAACAGGACCTTTTAAAGAACTGGGATCAGGGAGATCGGTAACCGGAAGACGAACACCGCGCAGGCTCGGACTTGCAGGCGCGTAATCCAGCCGCAGCCGCGTTTTGTTCGGCTTAATCACCATCCCTTCCGCGTATTTGAGGGTGTATCGCCGCTTAAAAAGCACCGCAAACTCTTTCGCACAACGACGGGCCGGGGTACGCATCGCGTATTCTGCATGATGTGTCACCCACGTAAGGGCCAGATCGGCAGACACGGGGATTCCTGCATCGACTGCCTTTGCAAGTGAGAGCTTAAACAGCATACCGTTGCTCAATCCTGCCTCGTTGCCAGAACTGGCGGAGAGTTCAGCCTCCGGCCGCAAAATGGTCATGGCCTCCAGCAGCTGCGATGCGTAATGACGGAAGGAGCGGTTCTCAAAGAATACCGACCTTAACCGTTCAACCTCAGAAAACAGCGAACGAAACTCAGTGTCAGGGATATTATCATCTCTGCTGTCCACAAGGGCCCTTCTCTCCAGGCCGTAGAGGTAGATAAAAGCATAACCGACAGGGCATGACGCATCACCCCGGTCACTTGCCAGCCAGCTGAGATAGGCGCCGCGAGACTCAGGGGAAAGGGAGCTGTATTCAGGCCAGTAACCTAAAGAACCGTCTTCGTAATGATAGGAAACCTGCTGAGCCGGAAGCGTGGAGTCTATCAGTGAGGCTTCACTGCCATCGTTATAATTTCCGCTGAGGCTTTGCCCTGGGGCTTCATCCGCTGGCCGAAATAAAGGAAACCGCCGGTAATGACGACTCCCCCTGCAGATACCTCATTATTAGGCTGTATCCACTGAGCCAGAGCGCCGGTACTTTTTGAGGTAGCCAGTCGTGGGGTCGCTGACATACTGTATTCGACAGTCCCTCCGGTCGTCAGCGTAAAAGTTGCAAGCGCATCATCTTCACTGTCATTGTTTATCACATTGTTCCCAATAATTTTATTATCAGTCCCCCATGTTCTGGAGGGCGATTTTTCTGCTTTAGGTGAAAATGGGTTAGCAGATTTGTTCTTTTTGAAAAACAATAAATAAATCAAATAAATTGCCGCTATGAATATCCATAATTCCATGAGCAATAACCTTAGTAGTGATCGGGTCGAATTAGACGATACCAGTAGATTAATCTTAAAAGAATACTTCTATATTCACAGTGTTAACACTAAATTCTCAAATTAGTTAACCCCATGATAAATATCAATAATTACAATCATATTTAAGCGAAGCCAGCGTGATTTACTGTAGTAAAGCTAATCCGGGTGCCACTTACCACACAACCATCGATACTATTTAACTACTTGCCACAATCAGGTGAGCGATAACACATACACCTATTAGAGCCTTTATCAGGCGTGATGTGGTAGTGATTTCGGCCCAGAAAGGCTCGGTTGAAAATGATGGATGGTTGTAGCACATGATGAATCCCGTACCATTTTACTGAAGCGCAAGGCAGACGGTTTAAAGCGGGCGGGTTTCTAAGGTTGCATTTGAGCTGTGGAAGACCTCCTCGTAGGCCAGTGGCTGTTGCGGGTTATCGAAAAACTCAATGGCACACACCTCGCGTTCGTACCCGGCAAGCTTTGCCTGGAAAAAATCACCGGATACTTCCGAAGACTAAAAGACGATGCCAGAGTGATAGTTGTAATCAATTGCTATAACCGGAGGTGCAAGGTTCTGAGTCCGGTTCTTTCATCCAGCAATTGAACGTGTTTTTTAAGAGCGTGGATGCAGCGGATAACGCTACAATCAGAAACGGATTAACATTTTGAACGGAGTCAAAAATTGAAATTTCACTATTCGCTTCATCGCCTTAGCTTGGCAAAACAATGGCAAAAGGACCGATTCAGAATTACATTTTTTATTCTCACCGGCCTATTCTTTTCAGCCGTCATCAAATGGCTATTACCCCAATTAACTCATGGCAATATCACCGGCGGCTTTACCGGTATGCTATGCGGGCTTGCAGCAAGCTTTTGGCTTACTAATATTGCGTGGCTTACATTTAAGACCCCCATTCGCCAAAGCGACCTGGATTCAGTTCTGGAGAAATACCATTACCAGCAAACTGAGCAAGGTTATTATGAGCTGCAGATAGCGAAATACAGAAGATTCAAATCTCAGCGTATTTATTTAAGTAACGATGGCAATGACATCACGCTTGAAGGCCCCTACAACACCCTCAAAAGAATCATCAATCATCTCAATAAATAGCCGGGAATTTTGAGGGGCCAATATTAGATAACTGGAACAAATATCAATCCAGTCATCGTCAGTCTTAGCCGTGCACCACCACATTAAACCCTTCATCCGCATGCGGGGCGACGAAGTAGCTGCTGATCACCTCGAACTGCGCATCGGTGGCCGCGAAGTCATGCTCACCTTCTGCGTTGCGCGCATGCAAACGGGTTTTGCACACCGCATCGGGCACATCGATAAAGTGCAGTTGATGCTCCGCCTGAGCACTCTGGATCACCGCCTTCATCCACTGACGTTGGCCGACGGTGTTCGCCGGGAAATCCAGCACCACCGACACACCGCGCTGTAACAGTGCGATCAGATGTGGCGTCATCGCATTGCGTAGCTTGCCCGCACAACGCACGTAGTCCGCGACATCCTGCATCTCTTCGGCGAACAAATGCGCCAGCCAGGCGTCTTCGCTAATAATCACCGCGCCAGTTTGCTGGGCCAGTTGGTGTGCCAGCGTGGATTTTCCGGCAGCGATTTTACCGCACAGCAGATGTAAAACAGGACGAGATGTGGACACAGACGCAGATTCCATTAGCCAGCTCCAGATAAAATGACGCTCTACCATGCCGTTAAATGCCGGTCCAGTAAAGCCTGGCATCTACACTTAAGCTATCTCTGTAAAAAATAAGGAGCCGCATGATGAGTCAACGCCTGCACAAAATCGACTTTCCGGTCAGCAAGGCGCGGAAGTATCTGGAACCTGGTCCGGTGGTGTTGCTGAGTTCGCAATTTGAAGATCACCACGACATCATGACGCTCGGCTGGCACACCATTCTGGAGTTCTCGCCGTCATTGGTGGGCTGCATGATCGCCAACGGCAACTACAGCCATGAGCTGATTCGGCAAAGCGGACAGTGCGTGATTAACATCCCCTCGGCGGATTTGGTGGACAGCGTGGTGGCGATTGGTAACTGCCATGGCGATCGCCTCGATAAGTTCGATGCCTTTCACCTCACGCCAGAACCGGCAAAAGTGGTGAATGCGCCGCTGATCGATGAGTGCTTCGCCAGCTTTGAGTGTCAGCTGTATGACGACTCGATGGTGAATAACTACGGCTTCTTTATTTTCGAAATCGTTAAAGCGCACGTGGCCGATAAACCGGAATTTCCGCCGACGCTGCACTACACTGGCGAAGGACGTTTTACCGTAATGAGCAATAGCGTGCTCGACAAGCACCATGATTTTAAGCCAGAAATGTTAATTTAAGCGGCTTGAATTCGCCTTCGAGCGCCCTCACAGTAACGCTTTCGACCTGACAGGAGTAATAACAATGGCAACCGAATATGCGGTGATCGCCGGTGGCTGTTTCTGGTGTACCGAAGCAGTGTTCAAAGATGTGATTGGCGTGGAGTCAGTCGAAAGTGGGTATACCGGCGGGGAGCGCCCGAACCCAACCTATGAGCAGGTGTGCAGCGGTGCCACCGGCCACGCCGAAGCGATCCGCGTCGGTTTCGATCCCGAGCAAGTGAAATATGGCGACCTGCTGGATATCAGCTTTGCGACGCACGATCCAACGCAGCTGAACCGTCAGGGCAACGACGTCGGTACCCAGTATCGTTCAGCGATCTTCCCGGCGAATCCAGAGCAGGAAGCCGAAGCGATTGCCGCCATTGCGCGTGCGCAAGCCGATCTCAACGTGCCAGTGGTGACCACCATCGAGCCGCTGAAAGAGTGGTATCCGGCAGAAGATTATCATCAGGATTACTGGGATGGCGCCGGCCAGCGTAACGGCTACTGCATGGCGGTGATTCCACCGAAACTGCAGAAGCTGCGTAAGAGCTTTGCCAACCGCGTGAAGCAGGGCTAATCCAGCCCCCTAAGATGCGGCCTCTGCACGCCGCATCCAGTCTGCTTATCACCATCAAAGGTCGTCATTTATGACGACCTTTTTGCATTAAAGCGTCATAATAGCGCCCTCTTCTCTTCAGGGAGCGATGATGACCACGCCTCAACCCGCAATCCCCGCGCGCAAGCGGCCCATGAAACTCAACACGCTGGTGACGCTGATGCTCAGCGCGGTGATCGTGCTGGTGCTGCTGAGTGTGCACATGTTCTATTTCTTCCAGATTGGTGCTTCAACCCGCGCCCAGCTGGAAGATAAAGCCATGGCGGTGGCCCGCACGCTGGCAAGATCGCCGGAGATTCAGCAGGCGCTGACGCAACCGGTGGCCAATGCCAATATTCAACCCATCGCGAAAGCCGTGGAAGAGAGCAACAATCTGCTGTTTATTACCGTCACCAATATGGACGGTATCCGCTATTCTCATCGCAATCCGGAACTGGTCGGTAAGCACTTTATCGGCGAAGACATTGGGCCTGCCCTGCGCGGCCATGAAAATGTCTCGGTGAACAAAGGTTCTTTAGCAAAAGCGCTGCGCGTGTTTACTCCGGTGTATAACGCGGAGGATCGGCAGATCGGCGTGGTGGCGATCGGTATTTCCCTTGATGCCGTGACCGATCAGATCAACGAAAGCCGCTGGAGCATTATCTGGACCATTCTGATTGGTACGCTGGCAGGCGCGATTGGCACTCTGGTGCTGGTGCGCGTGCTGAAACGCATCTTGTTCGGCCTCGAACCGTACGAGATTTCCACTCTGTTTGAGCAGCGCCAGGCGATTCTCAACTCGGTCAAAGAAGGCGTGGTGGCGATGGACGATCAGGCACAGGTGACGCTGGTGAATCAAGCGGCGCGCACCCTGCTCAATGAGCCGTCGTCCAGCGGTATGATCGATAACGAGGGCATTGATGATGCCTCGGTGATCAACCAACACCTGCGAGATGTGCTGCACAGCGGCCGTGCGCGTCGTGATGAAGAGCTAAATGTGAATGGTCGCTTGTTGTTGTGCAATACGGTGCCGGTACGCAGCCAGGGACGCATTATTGGCGCGGTCTGTACTTTCAGGGACAAGACCGAAATCAGCCGACTGATGCAGCGTCTGACGGGCATGGTAAACTACGTCGATGCGTTGCGGGAGCGCTCGCACGAGTTCATGAACAAGCTGCACGTGATCCTCGGCCTGCTGCACATGAAAAACTATGCGCAGGTGGAAGCGTATATTTTGAAAACCGCCAATAATTACCAGACTGAGATTGGCTATTTGCTCGATCGCATCAAGTCACCGGTGATTGCCGGTTTCCTGCTGAGCAAGATCAATCGCGCCTCGGATTGTGGTCATCGCCTGACCATCAGCGATGCCAGCTTTGTGCCCGACAGCGGTAACGAAGACCAGATGGCGGCCTTAATCACCGTGGTCGGTAATTTGGTGGAAAACGCCATCGATGCGCTCAGCGAGCAGACCGAAGGCGAGATCCACGTGATGCTGCACTATCAAAATGGCTGGCTGGCGTGCGAAGTGAGCGACGATGGTCCCGGCATTGAGCCGGCCAATCTGGCGACGATTTTTGATAAAGGGTTCTCCACCAAAGGAGAGAACCGTGGCGTGGGCCTGTTCCTGCTAAAACAGCAAACGGAAAACCTCGGTGGCGGCGTGACCGTTGAGTCAGAACCCGGCGTATTTACCCAATTTTTAGTACAACTTCCCTGGGATGGAGGAAACCAATCCGCATGATCAATGTGTTAGTGGTCGATGATGACGCCATGGTCGCTGAGCTGAACCGCTCGTTTATCGGTCAGGTTCAGGGCTTTCACTGCTGCGGGACCGCTTCGACCCTGAAGCAGGCCAAAGAGATTCTGTTCAACAGCGACACCCCGATTGATTTGGTGCTGCTGGATATCTACATGCAGCAAGAGAATGGCCTCGACCTGTTGCCGGAACTGCGCAAAGCCCAGAGTTCGGTAGAGGTGATCATCATTTCATCCGCTGCCGATGCCGAAAACATCAAAACTTCGCTGCACTACGGCGTGGTGGATTATCTGATCAAGCCGTTCCAGTTCCCGCGTTTTGAAGAGGCGCTCACCAGCTGGCGGCAGAAGAAGTCGTTGATGGATAATCAGCACTACTATCAGCAGTCTGATGTCGATCTGTTGATCCATGGTAACCCGGCCACGCAGCATGACAACAAGCGCCTGCCGAAGGGTTTAACGCCGCAGACGCTGCGCACCTTGTGTCAGTGGATTGATGCCCATCCCGGTCACGAGTTCTCCACCGATGAGCTGGCGGCGGAAGTGAATATTTCGCGCGTGTCGTGCCGTAAATATCTGATCTGGCTGGCGCAGATTAATATTCTGTTCACCAGCATTCATTACGGCGCCACCGGCCGTCCGGTGTATCGCTATCGTTTACAGCCGGAATACCATTCGCTGTTGCAGCAATATTGTCAGTAATGCAGTTGCCAGGCGGAATCGCGCTGCTGGAACTGAAAGTAGTGCGGTGAAGAGCAGATGATCTGCCGATCGCGCGTCACAAACACCGCATCCAGATCGGGCTGGTCGGCCAGATAAGCCAGCCCCTGCTCCACGCCCATGCCGTACAGCAGCGTGGTGTAGATGTCGCCATCCAGCGAACGGTCGGAAATTACCGTCACGCTCAGCAACTCGTTATCCAGCGGATAGCCGGTGTGGGGATCGAAGATATGGTGCCAGCACTTGCCGTCCAGTTCGAAATAGCGCTCGTAAATCCCCGATGTCACCACCGATTTACCCTGCACCTGCAGCACACCCAGCAGTTCATCCTCGCGTCCAAACGGCTTTTTCAGGCCGATGCTCCAGCCTTGTGGCTCATGCGGCGGTGCGCCGAGGGTCTGCACATTGCCCCCGAGATTGATCAGCGCCTGCGGCACGCCCTGCTGGCGTAAAAACGTTTGCACCACATCCGCGATATACCCTTTGGCGATGGCCCCGAGATCGATCTCCATGCCCGGCTGTTGCAGGAACACCGAGCGCTCTTCTTCGTTGAGGATCACCTGATGTGGATCGGTGAGCGGCAACAGTGCGGCAATCTCATTGGCGGGAGGCACGGCACGCCCCTGAAAACCAATCTTCCAGCGTTTGACCACCGGGCCGATGGTGAAGTTAAAAGCGCTGCCGGGTGACACACTGACGGCGTGTGCCACGCTGATCAGCCGGAACACCGCCTCACTGACGCGCACCGCATGGCAACCCGCTGCCTGGTTGATCGACATCACTTCGGATTCGGCACGATTGACGGTGAACAGGTTTTCCTGCTGCTTGATAAGTTGAAAGACCTGACGGGCTAAGGTGGGATTATCGTCGAACAGTTTGAGCAGAATGGGGGAACCCATCAGGACAGCGGAGTAAGAGTAGACGCCTTCGGTCATAGAGCCTCGTTTACCCGCCATATTGCACGCCAGTGCCTTATGCATGTCACCCGGTGACCGACGGTTGTCAGTCACCGGAATTCACACTCTAACGCCTTACACTGGTACGCAATATTTTGGGTAATTAACGTTAATTAGTTTCCTAACGCCAGTTTAGCCGCATTGTGACCGGCCTTGATACCGAAGATGATGATATCCGCTACTGCATTACCGCCGATACGGTTCGCACCGTGGATACCGCCGACCACTTCACCAGCAGCCCAGGCACCGGGAATCACCTGTTTCTGCGCATCCAGCACCGCAGTATCGGTGTTGATGGTGACGCCGCCCATAGTGTGGTGCACCCCTGGGGCGATACGGATGGCGAAGTACGGGCCTTTGTTCAGCGGGTGACGCAGCGCCGTTTTACGACCGAAGTCTTCATCATCCTGCTTCGCCACGAACTCGTTGTAACGACCGAGTGTGGTTTGCAGCGCTTCCTGATCCATGTTGAGTTTGACCGCCAGCTCGTGCGGGGTTGGTGCGCTAATCACAAAGCCTTTGGCGATATATTCGTCGGCCGCTTTGTTGTTGGCACGCACCTGCTCATCAAACACGATCCATGCGCTTTTCTCTGGCAGTGCGATGATCTCAGCAGAGACTTTGTCACGGGTTTCCATCTCATTGTAGAAACGATGACCCGCCTGGCTGACCAGAATCGCCCCGCCGCCACGCATCGCTTCAGAGATCAGATAAGACGTAGTCTGCTCAACCGTTGGGTGAATCTGGATCTCACCCATATCCACGGTATCCGCACCGATTTTTTGCAGCATGGCGATACCGCTACCGGTGGCACCTTTGTGGTTGGTGGTGACGAAGCCATCCAGTTCCGGGCGATATTTCACCACCATCTCGCGGTTAGCACTGAAACCGCCGGTGGCGACAATCACGCTTTTCGCATTAAGAATGCGGCTGTCATTGTACTCATCCACCACTTTGACGCCGGTAACGGCACCGTTTTCCACCAGGATCTCTGAAACTGAAGTCTCCAGCAGCACTTCAATCTCACGCTGGTTAACGTTCTTCACCAGGCCGCTAATCAGGAAGCCGCCCACCGCAGAACGGTCTTCCGGACGGTGCGTACGGTCGATGCTCATACCGCCAGTAATGGTGATGTCGCACAGCTCGATATTTTTCGCCGCCAGCCACTCAATCGCTTCCGGCGCCTGCTCAACAAACTCGCGCAGCAGCACCGGGTTGTTTTTGAATTTACCGCCCTTCAGCGTCTCTTCGTAGAACAGCTCTTTGCTGTCTTCGATGCCTTTCAGTTTCTGATAGCGGGTTTCGGCGGCGTTCATGCCCACCGAGGCTTTGATGGTGTTACCGCCAATGGTCGGCATCTTCTCGATGATCACCACGCGTGCGCCGTCATCGTGTGCCTGAATCGCCGCCGCCAGACCGGCACCGCCAGTCCCCACCACCACCACGTCATAATTGACCGGTGCGTTCGGGTTACCGCCCTCTTCAATCACATACTCTTTGCTTGACGTGGTCAGCGCGCGGGAGACCGCTTTTTTCAGCGCCTCACTCTGCGTGGTCGCACCGGTGATCGCATCGACGTGTGGGCTATTCGCCACCAGAATGCGTTCACGCAGGCTTTCGAAGGTACTGGTAAAGTCGACATCCAGACTGGGATCCGGCACCAGTGAGATATCGGTGATACGGTCCGTGTCGAGGGTGACGTTGATTTTCAGCTTCAGCGCTTCGGCTTCCACTTTCGCCTGGTAAACCCCGGCTTTGTATTTACGATGGCCATCGCTGACGTCGCGGATCATCGCATCCACCAGCGAGAAGCGCCACAGCGGTTCTGGAATCGTCAGCGCCTCACGCTTGGTGCTGTCGATGTAGAGCTCCATGTGCTCGTTTTTGATGATGCGATCGGCCCAGTCCGGATAGGCAATGCAGGCTTTACCGACCGCCACCAAATCAAAGCCGTGCTCCAGCGCGTTCTCGGCATCTTCTTTATTCACCACACCACCCACGCCAATCACCGGCACTTTCGCCAGCGTGGCAGAACGTTCGGCCAGGTATTTGGTGATCAGGGGCGTGGGATCTTTGGTATCGACAATCGATGGACGCAGCAGCTGTCCGACGGAGAAGTGCACGTAGTCCAGACCGCGCGCCGCCAGTTTTTCCAGCAGATACATCGTGTCGTCCCAACGGATGCCGGGAACTTCCAGCTCTTCTGGTGAGAAGCGATAACCGATGATGAAGTCAGCCGCCGCAAAGCGATCGGCCATTTTATGGGTGATCTCCAGCACTTCCATTGGGAAGCGTGCGCGGTTATCGCGGCTGCCGCCCCATTTGTCGTCGCGCTGGTTGGAGTTAGGTGAGTAGAACTGCTGGATCAAATAGGTGTTCGCGCCGTGGATCTCAACACCGTCAAAACCGGCTTTGATCGCGCGGTTTACCGCATCACCAAACTTGGTGATCATCACATCGACTTCTTCGGCGGTCAGCGCTTGCGGTTTGGTGGCACCGTCACGCGGTGCGGCAATGGCGCTCGGTGCAACAGGGGTTTTACCGCCAATCAGCGCCGGTTCCACCATGCGGCCGCCGTGATAGATCTGCAGAATGGCTTTTGAACCTTCAGATTTGATCGCATGGGCGATTTTCGCCAGCCCGGCGATTTTGTTGTCGCTGTCGATACCCAACGCGCCAGGGAAAGCCGGGCCACGGTTATCAATAAAGCAGCATTCAACAATCACCGTACCGATACTGCCCGCACGTACGCGGTAATACTCGACCAAGTCGCTGGTGACGCCGCCGTCAAAATAGCCGGTACAGGTGGTCATCGGGGCCATCACCAGACGGTTTTTCAGCACCGCACCTTTTGGCAGCGTTAGCGGGTTAAGGATTGGGGTGAGCTTATTCATATGAGCAACTCCAGAATTAAGAAATTGTGTATTCAATTCTTTGGCGGTTCGGCGCGGCTTTATAATTATTTAAGTGGTCCGATTTCATGGCGTAAATATACCATTTTATTTAGTTACATAACCCAGAATGTTAGTTATATAAGTTTTACGTTTGGAAATGATATTTGATGCTCATTGCCAGAATAGGCGCTCCGCTAAGTTTTAACCAAGACTTGACAAAAATCAACTTTTTCCTTACATTTAAAACAAATGTAGTACTATCATAAAGATAAAAGCCTCTAACCCACCTCATTTTGCTCGATTTTTCGCGTTTCAATCGTTTGTAGCGTTTAATCCACAGCAGACAGAAAGTTAAATAAAAAGCAAAAGATAAAAATTAAAAAACAGTGCATATTTTTTATTGATCTAGATCAAAGGAGATATTTTAATTAATCGCATCTTAGCTGCATTCAATTGATAATTCGCGTATCGAATTTGCAAAGCAAAGTTTCATCAAAGAACAAAATTTAAATTGTCACGACTCATCTGCTGCACGCATGTTGAAACCAAAAGAACAGTGTGTTCGTGACAATCAATCGCATTCTTCCTAACTTGCAGACAAAACTATGAACACACAAACAACCCAGAGTGCCTCCCCCGTAGTGCCTCCTGCGGCGCCGGGGAAAAAGAATCGCCTGATTATGTTGTGCCTGCCGATCATTGTGGCGGTGCTGTTGCTGCTGGTCCCGACCCCTGCCGGGCTGGAACCTTACGCATGGCACTTCTTTGCTATCTTCGTTGGCGTGATTGTCGGGCTGATCTTTGAGCCGCTGCCCGGTGCCGTTATCGGCCTGACTGGCGTGGTGGTGATAGCGCTGTTCAGCCAGTGGGTGCTGTTCAGCCCGGCCGAGCTGGCGGATCCCAAGTTCAAAACCGCCGCGCAGTCGTTCAAATGGGCAGTGAGTGGCTTCGGCAACTCCACCGTCTGGCTGATCTTCGGTGCCTTTATGTTTGCCGCCGGCTACGATAAAACCCAGTTCGGACGCCGCCTGGCGCTGATTCTGGTGAAGTATCTCGGCCGTCGCAGCCTGACGCTCGGTTACGCCATCACCTTCGCTGACCTGTTACTGGCACCGTTTACGCCTTCTAACACCGCGCGCAGCGGCGGTACCATCTACCCGATTATCGCCAACCTGCCGCCGCTGTACGGTTCAAAACCGAATGACCCGAGCGCACGTAAGATTGGTTCTTACCTGATGTGGGTGGCTATCACCGCCGCCTGTATCACCAGTTCAATGTTCCTATCTGCACTGGCACCGAACCTGCTGGCGCTGGCGCTGGTAAAAAGCGTGGTGGGCTTCGAAATCTCCTGGGGCATGTGGTTCCTCGCCTTCCTGCCGCTCGGCGTGCTGTTGATTCTCACCATGCCGCTGCTGGCGTACTGGCTCTATCCGCCGGAAGTGAAGGTTAATGACGAAGTGCCACGTTGGGCGACCGCCGAACTGGCGAAGCTCGGCAAGCTGTCACGCAACGAAATCCTGCTGCTGGTGTTTGTGGTCTCAGCACTGATGATGTGGATCTTCGCTGCCGCATGGATTGAGCCAGCAATGGCCGCCCTGCTGGTTATCGTGCTGATGCTGTGGACCGGTGTACTCGACTGGAACGATATCACCAGCAACAAAGCGGCATGGAATACCTTTGCCTGGTTCGCCACGCTGGTCGCCCTGGCAGATGGTCTGGCGCGTGTGGGCTTTATCGCCTGGCTGGGTAAAGAAGGTGCGCAGCTGCTGCACGGTTATGACCCACAAGTCTCGGCGGTGGTGTTGCTGGTGGCCTTCTACTTACTGCATTACCTGTTCGCCAGTACCACTGCGCACACCACTGCGCTGTTGCCTGCGATGCTGACCATCGCCGCCTCGATTCCGGGCATCAACATGCCAGTGTTCTGCCTGATGATGTGTGTGTCCTTAGGTGTGATGGGTATCATCACCCCGTACGGCACCGGCCCAAGCCCGATTTATTACGGTAGCGGCTACCTGCCAACCAAAGATTACTGGCGTCTCGGTACCATCTTTGGTGCCATCTTCCTGATTGCTCTGATGGTTATCGCCTACCCATGGATGGTGATGATGTTCTGATGATGTTGCTCCGATGTTAAAATCGGAGCCGCGCAGTACCGTGAAAGTGTTATGATGCTCGCCAGTCAGCCCTTGCGGAGGGCTGGCGAGAGAAAATCTAAAAACAGATCGCCTAATTTGTCACCTGCCACTCTGACAGGCGACACGAAGCTAAGTGAGCCAACATGTCGAACAAACCCTTCTATTATCAGAATCCCTTTCCTCTCGCCAAAGATGATACCGAATACTATCTGCTGAGCCGCGATTACGTCTCAGTAGCCAACTTCGATGGCGAAGAGGTGTTGAAAGTCGATCCGAAAGCCCTGACGCTGCTGGCGAAGCAGGCATTCCATGATGCTTCATTCATGCTGCGCGCCTCGCATCAGGCCCAGGTTGCCGCGATTCTGGCCGATGACGAAGCCAGTAAGAACGACAAATACGTTGCCCTGCAATTCCTGCGTAACTCGGAAATCGCCGCCAAAGGCGTGCTGCCGACCTGCCAGGACACCGGCACGGCGATCATCATGGGCAAAAAAGGCCAGCGCGTCTGGACCGGCGGTGGCGATGAAGCCGCGCTGTCACAAGGCGTCTATAACACCTTTATTGAAGACAACCTGCGTTACTCGCAGAACGCCGCGCTGGATATGTACAAAGAGGTCAATACCGGCACCAACCTGCCGGCGCAGATCGATCTCTACAGCGTGGATGGCGACGAGTACAAATTCCTGTGCATCGCCAAAGGCGGCGGTTCTGCCAACAAAACCTATCTGTATCAGGAAACCAAAGCACTGATTACCCCGGCTAAGCTGAAGAACTACCTGGTCGATAAAATGATGTCGCTCGGTACCGCAGCCTGCCCGCCATACCATATCGCGTTTGTGATTGGCGGCACCTCAGCAGAGAGCACGCTGAAAACCGTCAAGCTGGCATCAACCCACTACTACGATTCGCTGCCGACCGAAGGTAACGAACACGGTCAGGCATTCCGTGACGTGGCATTGGAGCAGGAACTGCTGAAAGCCTCACAAGAGCTGGGCCTCGGCGCACAGTTCGGCGGTAAATACTTCGCCCACGATATTCGCGTGGTACGTCTGCCGCGTCATGGTGCGTCTTGCCCGGTGGGCATGGGTGTGTCCTGCTCGGCTGACCGTAATATCAAAGCCAAAATCAACCGCGAAGGCATCTGGATCGAGAAACTGGAAGATAACCCAGGCCGCTATATCCCGGAAGAACTGCGTCAGCAGGGCGAAGGCGAAGTGGTGAATGTCGATCTTAACCGCCCGATGAGTGACATTCTGGCGCAGCTGTCATCCTATCCCGTGGCAACCCGCCTGTCGCTGAACGGCACCATTATCGTGGCGCGTGATATTGCCCACGCCAAGCTGAAAGAGCGTATTGATAACGGCGAAGGTTTGCCGCAGTACATCAAAGATCATCCGGTGTATTACGCAGGCCCGGCGAAAACCCCGGAAGGTTATGCCTCCGGTTCACTTGGCCCAACCACCGCGGGTCGTATGGACTCTTACGTTGACCTGCTGCAGGAACACGGCGGCAGCATGGTGATGCTGGCGAAAGGCAACCGCAGCAAACAGGTGACTGATGCCTGCCATAAACACGGCGGCTTCTACCTCGGCAGCATCGGCGGCCCGGCAGCGGTACTGGCGCAGCAGAGTATTAAGAGTCTGGAGTGCGTGGAGTACGCAGAACTGGGAATGGAAGCCATCTGGAAGATTGAAGTGGAGAACTTCCCGGCGTTTATCCTGGTGGATGATAAAGGCAACGACTTCTTCCAGCAGATCCACAATCAGTGTTCTGCCTGCGTGAAGTAAGGCTTTAAGCCGTGCTAAAACTAAAAATCCGCGGCTTATGGCTGCGGATTTTTTTATGGGGTGAGCACTGCGCGATGCTTACATCGCACCGATTTGTACGTCTAACAGCATATCGGCATCATCATCGTTTTGACCAATCACGTAGATGGCCTGACGTCCCGGCAGATTCACCGTGATGATGTGCTGATCATCGGCATCCAGCACGTCATCGTGCTGTTCCTGAAACTTATGCAATGTGTTCATGTTTTTCCTTAAAATGGTGCGCGACTTTACTTTCCCTACACTCTTATATCGACAAGACCCGGCTCAAATGTAGCGGAATATTCTGCTTTCGTGATGCAGGCACTCTGTCACGGCCAAATGACAGTCTGATTAAAGAAGTAACGCACATTTCTTACTGTGAGGATGTCAGTGCCGGACAACCCGGTAGCGCCGGATAACGGATGCAATCCGCTGTCACCGCCTTCTCACTGTGCGGTGTCCCATCCGGTGCCCAGCGGTAATCCACCATGTAGGCGCGATACACCGTGTTGCCACTGTAGTGATCGCGCGGCATCGCTTTGCCGTAAAACGGACTGACGTACTCCCAGACAATCGCGCCCTGCGGTGTCACCTGGAACAGGCGGCCGCTCTGCCCTTCGTTGATCAAGGTGTTGCCATTCGGCAGGCGCTGCGCGTTGCTGATATAGGCACTGTAGAAGGTGGAGATCGCTTGTCCTGATTTCTCGCCGGTGTACTCCCAGACGATTTGTTTGGTCTGCGGGTTCACTTCAATGACGCGTGAAGCGGAGAAGAATCCTTGCCGCGTGGGCGGGAATCCGGCGTTGCCCTGATTATCAAAAATCAGAATATTGCCAGCACCCGGTAAGCCCGGTCCGATCATGTGCACATCGTGCTCGCCAATCAGTTGATCCAGTGGACGCGGCAGCGGGGTATCCAGCTTCAGCGCTGGATAATCAGGCCCGATGCGCCACACCACTTTGCCCGTCTGCCGATCGACAATCACGGCCACGTTGCCGTTGCGCGAGTTAAACAGAATGTTGTCAGGGGCAAAGCGCTGATCGCCTTTATCAAACCACGGATTTGGCCCCAGCGGTGCCGCCGTGTTCATATGCAAAAAGTCAGCGTCCTGGCTGTCACGGATCATCGCCAGTTGCGCGTCAGAAAAACCCAGCTCATTGAGGTGATCGGCCACCGACCAGCTCCATAGCTTCTCTCCCTGCGGCGACACCTCCTCCAGCGTATTATCGATGATGCGATAGTTGTAGCCGGGCAGCTGGCGCAGTGCCGCGCCCAGCACCAGCGTGTTGCCATCTGCCAGGCGCTGGATTTCATGATGTTGATGCACCGGCTGCTGCTGACTGCCGTATTGCCACTGTACCGCACCGTTCCAGTCCACTTCCGCCACGCTGGCATTCACCATGCCGTTGCCGGGGCTGGCTTCCTTATCGAGATCTTTCTGACGCTCCAGCTGTACCAACAGATGCCCCCGCTGGCCGTTGACGCGATCAGTGGGAATTGGCCAGCTCGGGAATCCTTCATAGGCCCAGCGATGCACTTCCTGCCCGGTCATATCAATTAAGTGGGTTTGGTTATCGCTGCCGGGGATCACCACATAACCGTTCCAGGCACGCGCGGGATCGTAATACGTCACGCCCGTAGGAAACGCACTGGGAATGGCCCACGCGCCAAATGAGAGGGACAACAGGCAGACAGACAACGTTGCCGCAATACGCATGATTCACCATCCTGACTAAGGGAGAAAGAAAACGCCCTTATAGGGTAGATGCGAATGGCGGCAGGATTAGTCCGAATGAGGCATGTGGGAGAAAAGGCAGCGGCATGACCCGCTGCCTGAGTGCTTAGAAGAAGCCCAGCGGTTGCGTGCTGTAGCTCACCAGCAGGTTTTTGGTTTGCTGGTAGTGATCAAGCATCATTTTATGGGTCTCGCGACCGATACCGGATTTTTTATAGCCACCGAACGCCGCATGTGCCGGATAAAGGTGATAACAGTTGGTCCAGACACGACCCGCTTTAATCGCGCGCCCCATACGATAGGCGCGGTTGATATCACGGGTCCATACACCTGCGCCCAGTCCGTATATCGAGTCATTGGCGATGGCGAGGGCTTCCGCTTCATCTTTGAAGGTCAGCACACCGACCACCGGTCCAAAGATCTCCTCCTGGAACACGCGCATGCTGTTGTCGCCTTTCAGCAGCGTTGGCTGAATGTAGTAGCCGCTATCGAACGCTTCACCAATCTTCTCTACACCGCCGCCGTGCAGCACCTGTGCACCCTCTTTCTGCGCGATTTCCAGATAAGAGAGGATTTTGTCGAACTGCTGTTGCGACGCCTGCGCGCCAATCATGGTTTCGGTATCCAGCGGATCGCCGCGTTTGATGGTTTTAATACGTTTCATGACGGCCGCCATAAACGGCTCAAAGATCGACTCTTGCACCAGCGCGCGTGACGGACAGGTACAGACTTCGCCCTGATTCAGGAAACCGAGCACCACGCCTTCTGCCGCTTTCTCGATAAAGCTCTCTTCCGCATCCATGATGTCTTCGAAGAAGATGTTCGGCGATTTACCACCCAGCTCAACGGTGGACGGGATCAGGCTTTTCGCCGCCAGTTCGAGGATATGCCCACCGGTGGCGGTGGAACCGGTAAAGGCGATCTTAGCGATGCCCGGATGTGACGCCAGCGCTTCACCGGCTTCTTTACCGTAACCGTGCACCACATTGATGACACCCGGTGGCACCAGATCTTTGATCACTTCCATAAACAGGGTGATCGACAAGGGCGTCTGCTCAGCTGGTTTCAACACCACGCAGTTACCCGCTCCGAGCGCCGGAGCCAGCTTCCACGCCGCCATTAACAGCGGAAAGTTCCACGGGATGATTTGCCCGACCACGCCCAGCGGTTCGTGGAAGTGATAAGCGGCGGTGAATTCATCGATTTCTGCTGCGGTACCTTCTTGCGCACGCACGCAGCCCGCGAAGTAGCGGAAGTGGTCTACCGCCAGCGGGAGGTCAGCGGCCAGGGTTTCACGTACCGGCTTGCCATTATCCCAGGTTTCGTTGACCGCGATGTATTCCAGCTTCTCTTCCAGTCGATCGGCGATTTTCAGCAGCACCAGCGAACG
>Ga0157363_1000721_pt1 | contig 25861 bp, 16 predicted proteins | sample AttsexASBM1_FD_111477 | JGI IMG/M metagenome (GOLD analysis project Ga0157363, IMG submission 111477) | Fungus gardens microbial communities from leaf cutter ant in Ribeirão Preto, State of São Paulo, Brazil - Atta sexdens ASBM1 | ecosystem: Host-associated > Fungi > Mycelium > Unclassified ... | reverse complement strand
GATAGGATGGCTGAGTAGGTGCATTCTTGATGCAAGAATATTCTAACGGAACGCACGCTTGGAAGATTTATGTCGTCCCTCGAGACATGCAGACCCGGTGACTTATCTAGGATAAACATTTAAATCGAGATTTAATGATTGAGGAACGTATTGGAATGTTCAGAAGAAAAAATTAAGTAAGTTTCTTTCATAGAAAAGTTTCATTTAAATCTAATTAGACCTGATAAGTTAAGCCTGTGACTTACGATACGTTTTTGCTTGCTGCGGGTCAATCACGTAATTGTTTCTCTAAAGCGTGAAAAGTGAAAATTTTTATATAAGTATGTACATAGATATAAAAAATTTTTACTTTTCGTGTTTCCGCTTTATGAAAAAATTAAGTTACATGAAATTAAGTTACATCTTCAAGATTGCCTGGCGTGCATGTGTGTGCTAGTGATCTTGCTGGAAATTGTGTAGCCTGCAGGCCACGCTGCTGCTAAATTTCCACAATAGATTAGATAGGATGCTTTCCATTTGATGATGAAATATCGTTTTATCTTTGTTATTCATTGAATGCCAAAAAAGATCCCCATAAAAATAAAAATCGGAGCGTAAATCGGATGTAATGGAAGAGTAACAGAAGTGTGAACGAAACTTCTAGAAGGCGAAAATTGGAACAATGAAATGGAACAATGTAAAAGAAGCATTTACGCTTCTTTTACATTTTGATGTTTCAATTTTTGTCTCCTAGAAGTTTCATTTACGCTTCTGTTACTCTCCCATTACATTCGATTTATACTCTGATTTTTATTTTCATCAGGGATAGAATGATGCTTGTGTTTGCACCAAATGAAAAGCATCCATACTAGTTTTCTCGTGCTGTTTCTCTGTGAGAATCAATCAGGACACAACTTTAGACATGATCAAAATATTCTCTTCGTATTAAAGATGCGTTCCACTTAATGTTCGAAACGTTCGCAAGTATTATTTCATCCTCGTTGTCATCAAATGTTAAACAAGGATACGAATGGGAACATTAAATAAAACGCATCCTAAGTATCGTCAAAGAACTTATTTTACATCAAGCGATTTTTAAATACGCGATCATATTAAAGAAATGTCTTTCGATGCGACGTAGTAACTCCTTGCATCTAAATTAATTCAATTTCTTCGGTTGGAATAACCATGAGAGTTCTCAAAAGGAAAATCAATCTCGAGGGATGTATTAGAGGAAGGGTAGAAGCTCGTACTATGTGTCGTGTGAAAGATTATGCGGGCACCGAAACATAATATCGAGATAAATTCAATGCGTTTCAACGAACAATTTACCTGCATCCGCGCGCTCAAATTACACCTGCGACAAGATAAAATTGACCTATATTGCTAATAAAATTCTGAATTAAATTAAGCAATATTTTCGCGCTGAGGTTTTTATGATATGCCATCAACTCAATCAATATAAGAATATCCTGGTATAAAAACATCAGCAATTACAATTATTCTTCCAAACTTCACTAATCTTACAGTGATAAATAAACAGATTCGTACAAAAAATATTTTCTTTAGAGAAACACTTTTCAATTTCTTTTCATAAAACTTTTAATTGAAAAAATTATTCAACATTAAGTAACATTAAATAATTATTGTTAATTATACAATATAATGAAAAAGTAATTAGTAATTTTATTAATATTTCAAATTATGAGTTATTACATAAATTCTATAGCAGCAGATTATAATTTGATGTAATAAATTAATTATAATGACATAATAAGTACTGTAAAATAATATTAAAAAAAACTTCTTAAATATCGCTGTAAATTAATGTTATAAATCTCCTTATTATTAACATAAGGTTAAAATTTTAGATGATCTAAACATTTTTACCGCTTTCTCACGCTTTTCTATTGGTGTGCAAACGTATGTCGTTATTTAAAATGCAGAGATACCAATGACGATTAGGAAAGACTTACTCGTGCGAAACGTCGAAGATATCGAAGGAAGATGTATCGGAAATATCGATGAATGCGGGTTGTTTTTCAATCTCAAGTTTCGATTTTAACTGTTTTAAATATACGATGCAACAAAATGAAGAATACATAAATATATCAAATGGGTTTTTAAAAATATTTTTTTATATTAAATTATTGATAATTTAATATAAAAATATATATCTGTCAGCTGAGAAAAGTATAATAAATAAATTCTATTCTCTATTCTATAAAAAATATATTTTTATCTTAAAGTTCTCGTTCTTACAGAACAATTAATTTACAATAAAGTTGATTAATTCAATAATTATAAAGTAACATTCACAATAATGAAATTTCATTTGAACAAGTTTAAATTAAACAAGTTTAATTCGCAAAGTAATTCAATCTATCTTTTAAAAAAAGATAATAATCTCGGTAGTATTTGAATCATTTTTATACGAACATAATCGAGATTTCTTAATACCTTCAAGTCTAGTAACTGTAAAACGCTATTGTATCTCTGAATTTCACGATTTTATTTTGTGAATATATTAAAAGTATACAGAGAAGGGACGCTCATCATTTCGTTGTTCTTGCGACGACGTTGTGTCATACTTTGAGTGAGAAATCGATTGTTTTACGAACCTTTAGTGAGAGCTCGCTTTTATCTCTCATTGGGACTCGCAGGGGGAAGAGTAGAACCAATTAATCTCCCTCGGCAGGCTCCCTCTGATTTCGCTCGACTTTCCTGAAGACGCGCACTTTTATCAAGCCGCTGGTGCTTGACACATTTTCAGCGACGGCTTGAATTTCCTTGCCATTTCTGGAAAATTCGCCGTTCTCCTCATTCGTATCGCCGTGCGATTTTGAGGCTTGTCGACATCATCAATTTGTCGAGGCGGATCATTAATTGTTGATCGAACTACTTTAGCCACAACTATTAATAATTTTAGTTTCTCATGATACATTTAAACGTTTTTGTTGTGGTAATTGTGATGCGCGTCTTGCTTTAGATTCACGTGAAAAATGTTATAAAATAATTTATTCGTAATTATTGCACTCCGTCGAGATAATTTGTTATTATTGCACAATGAAATAACTTTCTGTTAGCAATGATCCGTTAAAATAGTTCGAATTTTCTGTTAACGATAAACATTTTAAATATGTTCCAAAATTTTGTTTTAGAACGCAAGTTTTTATTATTTACTTTTTATTTTACTTTAATTTCGCCGTACTTTTCACTACTACTAATTCACGTATAAACAACTCCGTTAAAATAGCTACATTATCATTATTATTTAAATTGATTTTTTTTAATTTAAATTATTATGTGATATTTAATGATTAAATAATTAAAGCTATTAAAATTAGAGTACGAAATATATCTTTTTATGTTTTATTCCAGATTTCTATTTCACTTTTATTTTATCCCGAAGTGTCTTGATAAAATGCTTCTTTTTAGATCCTTCGTCGCAATAAAACCGAAACGCATCGCAATAAAACATCAGTTGATTGTCAATTAGCGTAGAATTTCATTTTGCAAATTTTTTTGTTCATATCAGAAACAAATCGATCGCACTTTCAGAGTCGTCGCATCGTCTTTCCGTCGGAATCTAAGAAGTCACTATTCTAAAGCACTCCATTTAATTAACGAAACTGTAACTCACATCGAAGTTCAACAGCCGCGAAATCATTTTTTTTAATGGCACCTAATCGCGTCCTCTTGATGCACCTATTCGCGATCGAGATCGGTCATTTCTGAAAACATGTAATCCTCCACAGCTTCCTTTCGCTTCTTCTCAGCTCGCTTCTTCTCTGAGATTGCTGAATTCTCAATATCTCGCGTAATATCACAGCACTAAAATAACAAAAACATTCGATTTCTTTTTTTTTTAATTGTACACGCACCGAATCTCCGACTCGTTAAAATTAAAAACGTCACTCTGCCAACTCTACAAACACCGTGTCTCCTGTTTCTTGTCCGGAATATCACCATGCAACTCGATATAATCACTAGACAAAGCGTTTAATCCTTCTTAGTCGCATTAAATAAATTCGGCATTTCGTGCAACTCGAACGCGATCGCTCATCGCTCCTCTCAACAGCAAAGTTTCTCCACGAATTTTTCCACGGATTTGTCTTCTCGGTTTTCCCTCAAGAATATATGATGTTCGTCCTATGTCATCTCACGTTAATCAAACGATTACACTTTCCCCGCGACGACCTCCTCGGGACACGTCATCCCGAGTAATCGCGGGTCAGCCGCTTCGCTGCGCTCGCGACCGATCTCCGTTCGTGGCGCCGAATCCTTCCCGTTTGACGAGTCGAAGTTAATAACGCTGGTTCTCCGAAGAGACGGGCACCCTTTTCGCGGCTACCCGATACTCCGAGATCGCCGGTAGGAGCGGGCGGCGACGGCAGCGGCAACGGCGGCCCTTCGATCTCGGGCCTCGAAGGACGTCGAAATCCGCGGCACTTTACGCGATCAATTAATCAGGCTGGTCGCGTCGCACGTGTGCATATACACAGCGTCGCGCGTATTTGGCCGTACAACTGGGTGCACCGTGCATGTTGGACTTCCTCCCCCTTCCGCTTATCATGGACCAACAGCGACCGATTCATCGCCCCCGCCTTCGTCATCCTCCTCGCACCTTCACTCATCTCCCTTCCTCTTCTTCTTCCCTCTCTTGCGTCACTGGTCCAGTTTGATGTAATACACGTTTGTACGGGGCCGTTTATGGGGGTCTATCCGATATCATCGCCAAGCTACCCTTCTCATTGATAGAGTTATATTAATGATTGCATCAGTTGTCACTTTCCATGTATCCTCGTATAATTTATTATTTACTTACGCGAGTATCTGTAGCATAGTGCGGATAAGAGATCTCTCTCTGTCTCTCTTTGTTTCTCTCTTTCTCTCTCTCGCTCCATCACAAGACTCATCTCTCTCTCTCTCTCTCTCTCTCTCTCTCTCTCTCTCTCTCTCTCTCTTCATCATTCCCGCGCGCTAGTCTACCGTACGTGCGAAGTATTTCCGTGGTAACGCACACGTGGATGTGCGTCTGTATGCGTTAGCATCCACAGTGAGGAAAGTAACTATGTGTCGAGATAACGCCTCTCGCATCCCATTGGCGCAGCCTCCGACTCCTCGGCCACTCCCACGTGGCATCTGTACGGGCATCCCCTCTACCGCTGCTGAAAATGTAGCCTCTTCGAGTTTCTCCCTCTCCATCTCTGTCTTCGGCCGATAGTCCTCCTCTCCCGTCATGCTTCCGTTGCTGCTGCAGCCGAGCATCTTCCCCACTTCGCACTTGTTTTTAATGTTCTTGTGCACGTCGCACGGGGATGAATGGGGTGAATTTGCACGACCCTTCGCACATCTTTCGCGGAACGCATCGTTGCAAATTCTCACCACCCTTCTTCAATTCCGTAACTGGAAAGGAAAAACGCCGACGAAATCGATTGTCTTTCTGACTATACGACACGTGTTGTTTGATATTTATTCGACAAACAATCGTGTAATAATTCAATAAATGCTCGTTCTTAAACTATAGGATCACATAGTGAATTTATATGGTATTAAGGGGGCAAGTTTTATCGTAATCTTAATAATTCGGGATTTTATTAGCATATTTTGTACGGGATTTTATAAATAATTTATTTAAGTATTTATTTAATGTGATAAACAAATGATTCATTTAATAAGATACTTTAAGAGTATTTACATATTTTATATAATTAACATTTACAGTTCTTACATTCTATTTATGTCATTAATTCGAACTTTTTTTTATTACAAAATCAATGCCACTCTCTCTCTCTCTCTCTCTCTCTCTCTCTCTCTCAGTATGATTTTTATAAATCGTTTTATATTATTAGAGTTATATATGTATAACTAAAAATGATTTAAACATATTATATATTTTTATTATGATGTCTGAACATTTTTAATTAATACAAATTTAAAGTACGCCATGCAGATTTATTATTATTAAAAAACAATTAAACATATTTTAATAAACGATCGGAATAACATATAACAATTATATGTACATAATTATATGTAATTATAATAATATTGCGAATAATATTTATAACATTATAAATACGGTGAAAATTGATAATTTGAAAAGATCTGCCTTAGAAGGTTTGGGTTATTATATTTACACTGTCATTTCTTATTTTGTTTTCTCCTTTGTATTTGTTCTTTGTTTATATCACGTACAAGCGATTTAAAAAGTCCCTTTACAAAACACCTTACACAAAACACTTTACGCACCACCTGAAACATAGAATGTTAACTTGAATGCAGAATATTGCAGGTAGTAGTATCAAAGATCGCCGAATCCTCAAATTCTCACGTACGAGAAATTATACGAACAAGTAAAAACCGAATTTCAAACTTTTCCATTGGCCCAATAGGAACAGCATTCAATCTCAATAATATTCACTTTGAAATATCCTTATTGCTTTTTAGAGGTCGTTCTCTGCTTTTCCCTTGTCTAAAAATTTCTCCGAATGTGGAATTTGAACTCTGAGCTTTATAATAAAATCATGATTAATATACGAGTAACGTCCTGAAAGTAAAAAAGATCAATTTTTAACAAATATTGCGTAAATAATAAAATATCTTTCTCTTTTATAAATATTTTTATAAAGTATTTCTCTTTCTCTTTCCTATCATTATCTTTCTTTTAATATTCTATTTTATAATTTCTTACAAAAACTTAAAAAGAATTGACGATTTGGTATTGTTTGTCATAATCGAACTATTAAAATCTTCGCATTTTACGACGTATTTAACTGATAATATATATTTAGTTTAATTTCGAAATAACTGGAGCATTTATCTACTATTAATCTATTAACCGCATACTTTTATTTCTAATTAACATAAAATATCCACTATTATTAGTTTCACAGTTTTATTTTTATCATTAATTTTACATTTTATTTATAATAATAAATGCTAATTTAATTAATAATAACGATGAGGCATCACAGCCTGGCTTTAATTTATTAATTTTTATGTATTGTACAGAATTTGTTGGATATCACGATAATAATGTATAAAAAACATTTTTTTTTCTTTCTCATAAGATTGTTATATATAGATTAAAATGAAAAGAAATTTTATATTTATTTAAAGCAGAGAGAGAATCAAGGGAGAATAGAGCGGATTCAGCCAGAAGCCGCCATTCGTTAGAGTGAATAAGAGATATAGAAGCGTGATAGAACATATGGTGCTGCACACACTACTATCGTACCGTACTATACTAATATCGTACCATATTAGCATTGTGTGTATATGTACATATATGTACATACACACATGCACATTTGCAGAAGTGTACAATAAATAGCGAAACCAATCAGAGAAGAGAACACTCTCCATTCTACTCTTCCTTGATTCTCTCTGGTTTGTTTCATTCTGTTTTACTCTTATTGCAGTTCAAAACTACTGCAGTTCAGAATTCTTCGAAAAAGAACAGATCTATTAATTATAAGCGCATAATTTTCGAAACGAAAGGAATATCAGCGACCAATTCGGAGCTTGCAGACGCGTTTTCTTATCTTTACTAAAGGATTCCTATTCCAGACTAGAAAATAGTTCCTTACATTCTCGTATTTACACAAGATGCGGCAACATTGCCACGTGGCGAAATTTTTGTAAAGTTTTTGTCATGAAAAACAGAATATAATTGATACACATTTCTTGTAGTAGTAACTGTATCCTTCTTTAAAAAAAGTTTTTAAAAAATAAGTTAAAAGTTACATGATGTACAAAACGCAAGATTTTTCCTCTTCAAAGTAAGGTATGAGGAAACATTAAAAGTTGTAAAAATACTCAAATGGAATTCAATAATGTTAAAAATTGTTGTAAATTATAACAACAAAATTGGTGCAGTGACATTTTTTTCAGTACAATAGCAAAATTCTTTTTTTTGTCATTCTGATAGGTACATGATACATCCCTGGATTGATTGAAAACCTTCTCCCTACCGGAAAAAAATTTCATGATACCTTCAAGCGGTAATCAATTCTTTCGCTTTTATGAAAAAGTTATTGGCTACCACGCTAATTTCCGCTGCACGACAAGTGTTGCTGTGTCCTATGTGCGGGAGCCAATAGTCAATAATCTCCCCGATTATTTTGTCCAATTTGTCAGTGCCAACTGATTATTGGACCAAAAATTTCTAAGTCTTCGATATTTAAAAAAAAAATTTTATAAATCCATTAACTACTGCGACGTATACGATAAGATTATTTAACAAATAAATTACAAATAAAAAAATATATCATTAATCCTCAAAATTCCCTACTAAATAACTAAATTTTCTAGGGAATTCAATGTGTTATTCCTCATATTTTGTTTTCAATAGAAATGAAATGGTTTTTAAATTTTCAATCATTCAAATCAAATAGTCAGAATGAAAACGTACCTAAGGAAATACTCCAAAATAGAGAGAAGAAACTTAAAAAATAACTTGACTTATATTTTACAAAACAATAGCGAGTTATTATTCATAGCTACGCCAACTCAAAAATCAAGATAACAGGAACAAATTTGCATTACATAATCTCTCTAACTTCGCATAATTTAAATAGGAAACTATTGCCGATGATCCATACTTTCATCGCATATTTAGCGCCAAATATAAGACTGCTTAGCCTTGACTTTATTTAACAGAGAGGAGAATGTCCTCGACGAATTGGATCCGGACAGCCATACATACTGATGATATACATACATTGAAATACCGCGAAATTCAATTATTCAATACTAGTATTATCAATTAAGTACCAGTAAGTGCGCCGAAATCGACGACGACACTTCTGGTTTTCACATAAATTATTTCGACTAAAATCACGCCCACAACTTCGATTAGCCAACTCCTAAAATTATATTTTTATCTCAATGTTAAAAACACAAGAAGGAAAATTTAATTTTAAATAGTTAGCGCTGAAGCCTGATTTATATATGTAGTGTTCTCTTTAAATTAGTATACTTTTTAAGTCATATATATGTGTGACATATCGCTTATTTTCTATTTATTAAAATGTTTAATCTTCCGAAAAAATCTATCAATAAAATAGTATTTTTTAACTTGAAAATGAAAATAGTGTTGGCGCTATTATTAATTATCTTTAGTATTTTTGTAAAAACTCTACTAACTCTACCAAAGAGAACATTGCATAAATCAAGCAATCGATGCAGTCGACCCTAAATGACGAGCAAGCTGCTTTCGCTTGCCAAACGAAGCCGTTGGTAACTCCAGATTGATCTCGCGTAACGTTCAAACATTGAAGCGCGTTTCTGAACCGTCGGCGAGCATTAAGGTAACTGTGCGATTGTTGATCCAAATCAGCCGTGCCAAGCGCATAGGATTCAATCGGGCCACATCGTTAATGGGCGCAGTACTATAGGACTTGACGCAGCGAGTCTGCGAATTGCCCAGGCCGAACATACCGCTACTGGTTTGCTGGAAAATCATAAAATAATCGATTAAGCAGCGTTTTCAAGATAAACCAGCAAAACACATCTTATTAAAATTTCTTATGTTCACACTTACCTGCCAGAAACATAGTTTATTCTCAGAACAAGAATAACTGACGAGAAATTTCCCTTCTGGTGAAAACGCTAATGCGGTGACTGGTGCCGAGTGAGCCGAGACAGTTTGACATTTAACGTTACCTCGTAATTCGTATAATGCTAGTTGACCTCCGCGACCACCAACCGCTATCCTGCGTGTTGCTGGACAATGACTGACCTGTTAATGTGAAAAATTTATAAAAATAAAGCGGTTTTATATGACGTGAAATATAGATCCAAATATTCAAAATAATAAAAGGCTTATAGCTTGACAAATTTTTAATAAACGATAAAACCTTTCTCATGAAATTACAACTTACAAAATTGAATCACAAATAGCAACAATTTTATTCATAAAATTAAAATTATTCATAAAAAACTCTTAATTGTGAGAGGGAAGGGAAGATTTACCTGATTAAATCTACACACTGCTGGAAATACTTCGTTCAAAGGCTTCATTTTGAGATGACCTGGATCAAGGCAATGTAAAATAATGTCCATTACCTGTAAACATAATTAATTAAATACAAATTAATAAATATAGATATATTATTGTTATTTTGTAAATACATATAATCGTCGTACAGACTAAATTTTATTTTCCTAATAATTAGTTTTGTTCTTAAAGTAAAACTAGATTAATACCTCTACAAGAAGATCGCTCATCTCACTCTGCATCTTGTCAATTAGTTGTTCGACAATCCTGAGAATTTCTGGCTTTGCCCTGGTCAAGACACTTGCACCCAGATTAACGTTTAAGGTCTGGGCATTCTGTTGGAGAGTGTTAAATCTGGCTACTTCGCGAGCCATTGTAGTGATAAAAGCGGCTGGTCTGGCGGTAGCAATTAGTGTTAAAGCATGACGTGCTGTGCGACAAGTGTCAGCTTGCGGCGTGAGAGGAAGGCCGTATGTCAGACTCGGTACTAATTTGTCCGCATCACAGCACATTTCCAATAGGCCTAACAGAACCTATAAATAAGGTTAATAATTCTATCATTAAAAATAATAGACAATCACAGTAGTGTCTCTTGCTAAAAACATGTGCGTTTTAGCATGTTTTAAGACATGTGCATTTTAATGCACACATTCATATTTGATAATGAATATAAAGCGAGATTTTATTATGCATTTAGTAAAGTTCTTTTACATCATTGTTAGTAGTCTAGTTTCTACCGAAGCATCTAATGCGGTGTAGAATCAAATTTAAATCGACGTTTGATTGCGTTCGTTTCATTCCTACTTTGATTCATAAGGTACTTCCAGTAACAGCATATTAAATTTAATCTGCATCAAAGTGGAACTGAATTATGAAAATTTCGATGAAAACTAAACCAATATTCCAGACCAATATTCCAGACCAATACTCTAGACCAGATTCATTCGATTTAATCTACTTAAAATAGTAATATTATCTTTATCTTAGCAAAATTTATTTAAACAACAGCACAAAATAAAATGTAAATTTATAAAGACTAAGATATTATAATAAAATATTTTTTCAAAACACTTTTCACCTTAGATATATCGAGGTAAGGTTCCCATACAGTGAATCCTCTGCCAATAAGATCAATCGCGGCTCTTCGTAACGCCGTGTGCAATGGTAACTTCGGAGAATGAGGCGCGTGCAATAAATGAGTGAGCGCCATGCTGGTATGTCTGGCGAGATTATTATTTCCTATGCCAAAGCCTTCTACGATCGAGCTCTTTCGTCTTTGCTCGTTATCTCTTCTTTGGTTTGTCGTAGTTACATCCTGACCAAATTCGGCCCCTATCACGCCAAGCAATACCACCGCCGTGGTTTGTTTTTGTTTCAATTCCGCCACACTCGATGGTTTTCTAGCTATACTTAGCTCTATTCAAGAAAAATTATATAAAAATTACTTTAAATCATTTATTCTCTGTGTACACGCACATACATACAATCTATCTTCCTTATTATTTATTTAGATTAAAACTTTCACTAGTGGACATACCTTCGGCTAACTCCTCTTCTTCATCTTCTTCCTCTTGTTGCGACTCAGAGGGTGGCACTGGACTCCCAGCTGCTGGTGAAGTTTGGCTCTGCGGTTGCGGTGCGATTGGTTCCTGAGTACTGTACATTGGCAAATACTGTGACCAGTTATCGACAAGCGCTTTGCGACCTTTTGAACCCATTCTACCTAACTCAGCAAGCAATAAAGCCTGCGCTGCTTCCCGAATCTAGAATATTATTGAAAAACGCAATATATTTATAAAATAAGACAAGTAATTTTAATTTTCAATTACTTATTAATTTAAACATTACGAATAATTAGTTTTAAGTAAAGTTAAGAAATCTTAAATATCTTCTCTCTCCCTACCTCTCCCCCTCCTTCCCCCCCCCTCTCTCTCAATAGTTTAGCAACAAACCTCCACGCACTGATGTTGCCACCTTCGTGCCATCATCTCTACTTGTGGACGTTTGAAGGTTTTCGCGCCACCCTGTGCCGCAACTTTATCAGGCAACAGTACACAATGTAAGGTAGCTAAGAGAGACCAACCCTGCTTGATCTGCGCTTGTTGTACTGTGTACATTTCCTCATTTTCCTCCTCTGTCTTATTCCAGTTTACTGCACTTCTATTACCCGGCCTTTAAAAATCGGTTTTATTAAAATTTATTTTTCAAACTTTTTTTTCATATATCTTTATGTACAATCAGATTTAAATTTTCTTTTTTATAAACATGCTATAAATTATATTGAAATAAGAATTAAATACACAATAATTAGGAATGATTAACTGCATTCTAGTGTTATTCATAGTTTGATCATTTTAAAGATATATTAATTTACCTATGCATCTTGCGGTTTCGTTCTTGCTCAGGTACAAATGTTGCATTGTTCATCGACATTAAAGTATTCGATAAAGCAACTACTGCCAATAAATGATTACTCGTTAAGGTTGTCGATAATTCCCAATGTGCTCTCGCTGTGAATGCTCTAGTGAGCCTTTCTTGCCTAACTAGTTCAGCGGGCAAGCGTTGCTCCAATTGAGTTGCAGGTTCACCGACTGGCTCGAGCTGCGTCTGCCAAGTTGGTAATAACAGTGACATATAACCTGCAATATATATATATATATATATATTTTTTTTTATTTGACAAAAAATGTTTAATACTTTTTTATTTTAAATATATTTTACATTAAATAAAGAATAATTACTATTTGTACATATAATGTAAATGAATAGAAACTAGAGCCTAGACTAACAAATCTTTTTCAAATATTTTAAAACCATGACTATATGTAATAAATTGTAGCAGATGGTTATTTTTAAATAATGTATATTGCACGATTTCACATTAAGATATACCTCCTTTGGATAGCACCCCGAATGAAACAGGAACCATAGGTCGCAGTAAACCCAACTTTCCTTCGCAAACTCTGTCTAAATCTGGATCCATGCCCCAGGCGTGCAGAAGACTCAAAAGCAACTGCGCTACTTCCATCGTTGCATTTGGTTCACTGAATGCACCGTTTCGCTTTAAATTGTTCTTCGCCGCATCGCTGTTATTCCAACTGTCGCCTGCAAAATCAAATAAATATAAACAGTGCAATAATTTTTTAAAATATTTAACGAAACAGCAAAAACAGCTATGATGTAATGCAACTGAAAAACAAGATTATATAAAAGAATAAATATAAATGTAATGGTAAAAATTCATCAAATACAATTCCTAAAATATACTCACTATTAACACACGCATAAATAGGTAATATACAAGGTGTCTGATAAAAACCGGAGTATTCTTGTGGAAAAGTAGAACCAACTAAATCGAGTTGAAAAGTTCTGTACCATTTTGCGATTTTCGAAATAATTAACGAGAAATTAATTATTAAAGATCAAATAAACACTTCTCCTAGCCTACCGCCAAATTTAAATGCAAACGTGCGATGAGATTACCAGACACCCTGTTTATAATCTTTGAATGGAAAAAGACGCATCACAATCAATTACTATATCAAAGAGAAGCAAGTGATAACTCAGTGAAGATATATATTAAATTCTGTTTATAGGCTTTTATAAGCGTACATATCTATAAAATTAAAGCTATATCTTAGTAGTAATGATTCATCTCCTTGTTTGATGATTCTCGACTTGGTATTTAGTAATAATGGAATTGTTAAAAACATAATGTAGAGAATATAGGGACCGATGATAAGGGGATTATTTAGTGCTTTGAAGAAATTAACTATGACTTCTATCTATTGATGTGAGAACCATAAAGTGTAAATGGGAATTCTAAAATACAAAATAAATTCGTGCGAAACACACTGTAATCATGAACTATAAAAACTTGTCGTTGTCAAAGATACATGTCTAACCTTTGCCGTCAAATGTCGACGGCTTGAGGCCGACGCTTTCCGCTTTGGCCTGTAATTTAGTATGCACATTCTCTGCACCCTCCTTCATCTTAGCCAATATACCTACAGAAAGAAATCTGTCTTTAGATAGCACGATAATCGAAAAATATTACAAGAAAATATCTACCGATGATCGAACTGAACCAGTCTAAAAAAAACATTAATACTACTAAAGAAAAATAAGAAACATTAATACTAAAACCCTTACTAAAGAAAAATGAGAAATCTCAAGTTGATTACATTTGAATTAGAAAAGAATGATGGTGAATTAGAAAAGTATCATTCTCACCAATGGATTAGTGCACACTAAAAGCTATTATATAAAATATCTAAATGCAATGACATAATCTCAACTTCGATAATGAAATAAACATATGCATTCTGTTAAATAACATGACAATATTACCAAATATTTAATTGTTAAAAAAAATAATGCGTTTAATTTCTCTAATTTTAAGCAGCTTTTAGTATGCACTAATCTAGTACAGTGACCAAATTTGCTAAGAGAAATTTATAATTACTTGAATTCATTGAAAAAAAATTCAACGATGTGAGATATAAAAATTTTAAGATACTTTTAAGATGAAAAAAAAAGTAAACAGTGAATTAAAACATATATTACTGTATGAAAAAAGTTGACAACTAGAACAATAACAAGTTAACAATAAGAAAACACGATACCGTGACGATCCTTCTCCTTCAATATTCGTTCAACATCACCCGCCTTATCCTTGACGCGACCAAAAAAGTCTACAAAAGGATAGATTAATAGAGAAGTTCAATACTTTATTCTTAAACGGATACAACTGCGAAGAAATGATGTACCTATCTACAATAGTATATTTTAAAATATAACATATTTTATCATAATTTAATAATTCAGAGTAATATGATAAGATCTTTACCAACAATTTTCTTATGAGCATCGGGACTAGCGGACTGAGTGAGTGCTGCAACTTTTTGATATTCGGCGGCGGAAATAAGTCCTTGTGCTTCTAAGGAACCAGGCGACATGGCACCATACTCATCGCTGAGTAATTGTACTGCAGTGAAAAAAGAAATTAAATTATCATCACAACTGATGCTCTAATATAAATTAGTATACAGTGCAAAGATTAAAAATGAAGGTAAAACTGGACAAAAGGGAAGCAGCCGTCGATGACCTTGATCTTGACATATGTCAGGTCACGACCCCGAATCACTTCGCGTGGAAAATCGTAAAATATATTTTAAAGCAGAGAATTTTTGTTTCGTGTAATAGAAAAGAGACTATTTTTTAAACTTTTTTTGTTAATAACTTTTTAACGAAGGACGATCGACGGATAAAATTTGTTCAAGATAAAGGTTATCGATGGCTGCTCTAAAATAAATAAAAGAAGAATTACACAGATAGAAAAAAAGTTCAATTTTTCTAAAAGAAGTGATAAGAGGTGAAATATAATAATTACATACCTATCAGCGCTTCTATGTCGAAAAATAGAATATGACTTTCCGGATCTTTCGGGTTACTTCTGAATCCTTGAATCATCAGTGGCGAACCTTTGGCTTTTATTTGACTCCCATGGTCGGGACCATGTCCACCATGTAGCTGTTGCAATTGATGCAGTCCTCTTTGCGTCGCATGTCTGATCGCCGATAAATTCCGATGGCGCAAGCCCCTGAGAAGTAAAAATCGAATGGACTGTAACGGAGAACGTTATCCCGGAGGCTTTACTTCGCTGAAGAACACGCAAGATTCTCACCATCCGTGCAGCAAGATTTCATTTACCTAAAAAAATGCACGGCAGGATTAGCTAGTCCCAACTCACCGCCGGCGGCGGATCCGCCGGCTGCCGCTATAGTGTTCTCGTCGCAAGCGTAGAGCACCTCTTCCGCTATAATGCCTAGAAGAAAAAAAATATACAATTCGCTGTCCCTGCGTGCGCGCGTGAATTTTATGTACAATTTTTAAAATATAGAAATATAACAAAATTTAAGACAGAGTGTAACATAATAAGTATTTTCAAAACTCTGAAGAAGTAAAAATTTGAAAAATCCGAAGTATTGAAAGATTAAAAAATTATGAAAAATATTCAGTAGTTGAAATCAATGAGTATGGAGTAAACAAACCGTGCAGTACGCGATCCAAATGACCAGTTTCCATTTGCCAGACGTATACAGCACCGTCTGAACATCCAACTATCATGAAATCATCTAATGGCCTCCATTTGATAGTTACAACTGGAAAAAGATGTCGTGAAGCAAGCACAACGCATTTTCTCTCCGCTAATGAGAGCAATGTAACACTGTGGTCCGATGCAACACTGCAAACGCATTTTTGTATCCTAGGCTGCATAAAATAAGAATACGTAATTTTTTGTAAATTAAACATTAATCAATTTTTAGCAAATTTTAGCAGATTTCTTATGGATTAACATTCGATTGAAGCAGTTTAAAATTAATTAAATTAAGTCATTGTAAATTCTTATGATAAAAATAAACAAATAACCGTACACTGCAATTATCAGGCGGCACCATCAGTTGCGTGATTTCACCGGCATGAACGCAAAATCGGTGGATTAACGTGCCGGCATATAAATCCCAGAGGCAAACAGCAAAGTCCACAGAACCAGAAACGAGATGAGTACGATCGTAACGAGGTGCTGCACCATGAGGATAAAGTAAACAATTTACTCGTCCCGAGTGACCCAGCAGAACTTGATGTGGTGGCCAATCTGAATATATAAAGAACAATTAAAAATTCAAAAAAATTCTGATATTAAAGTGAGTTGTAGCTATTAGTGTTATTACATTTTAAATAATTTATTTTTTAATTATTATTATTATTTTTATATTGTGTCGTGTTAATTTATTGTATAAGTATCGTGAAACAATAAATATATAGCTTATTGTTAGAGAGATTCATCATTATCGATATTTAAAATATAAATTTAATTAAAGAAATAATAAAAATATGGTACCATCATATTGCTGATGATTGCCGTGGAGTAGCTGAAGCATTACAGTTTGCGTCGCCGGGACAATAATGATACTACCATCCTCACGACCAACGACCAGCCGACTTTGTTGAGGCAGATATATGCAAGCTGTGAGCTTGATGCCATGACCATCGCCTGTATCCAACTGATCAAGTATCCCTACAGGAGGCGGTCTCATTGCGTCCCAGGCAGCGGTGAGGCTCGTCTTCACAGTCGGTGACAATGCTGGTGGTGATGATCCATCATTCTGACAGATTTGGGCGAGTTGTTGCGTTGTCACCTCCGGTACTGTCCATAAGATAACGACACCTTCGCTATCTCCACGTAACAGATATTTTAAAGTCTTGTTCTGACGCTGCACGGTAACTAGTCGCATGGCCGGTGGGCAGGAAAGAGGCTGAACCACCATAGAAGATGAAAATTCGTGTATGTTAGAAAATACGTAAAAATTAGAAGAAATCGAGAAAAGTGGGAACAAAAAAATCGAGAATGTTATGTATGAGCATTCTACGACTAGCAATCTTTAGAATCCAAAATTTCTAAGACAAAAGAAACTTTGAGGAATAAAAGAAGAAATTATATAGAGTAGAGGTTTAGAATTGAACATGAAACATCAAAAGATGCGTATAATAAAATTATCAAGGATACACGAATATTTGTTATTATTAATATATGGAAACAAATTTCTTACCTTATCTCCAGGTTGCATTAATGTACAGTACAGATATGGTTGATCGTACTCTGCACTGGCGGTGTGAAAGTCCTTATTATCCGCGACGCTACTGTATATTATAAAAAGAAGATTCATTATTTTCATCTCTATATCTAAATAAAATACTATTCATGGACATTGTTTTCGATATGTTATAGTTAAGAGAATATTGCCAAATGCAATAGCATTTAAATCTTTTATATATTAGAGATATACATATTCGAAAACGTGTCCAAGAATAGTAATTATCTTTTCACATTGCGTAAGCTTCATATTGCAATTTCAAATATGCGTGCCTATTTGACGCTGACTAGGTTTACTAGTAAGCAAACGCTGTAAGTAAACGTCTTTTCAAAGCAACAGCAGATTTTTAGATCATTATAAACGATACACAAAGGTAGAAATAAAAAAGGTCAAAACTTGGCACATATATTTTTAATATTAATACTTTAAAATTAAAATAGTCAGAATTATTTTTGTGCTAGAAAGAAAAAAAATTATAAACTTGAAAATACAAAATATATATATCTTCTTCCATTTATTTTCAAATTATAAGTTTGCACCGATTTTTTAATACTGAAATATTTTGCTCTCAGAAAAAAAATTTTTTTTTTTTTTCAAACGAATTACCTTTGTGTCACGTCGTTATTACATTAATATTAATCGCACAGTTAATAATAACAGTGCAAAGCAACTTAAAGCAAACAGAATATGAGAACATAAGTAATGAAATATGGCAATAATTCTTCCTCGCATTTACCTTCTTTCACCTCATCTATATTATCTGTTTGAATTGCGATTAAGGATTGTCAAGGATTATGATGGACACGATTACACGTGTGTCTCGTGTACTATACTGCAGAACATATAACGAAAGTATACAAACGAATACGTACGAACTTGTATGTAAAGGTTTGTATGTAAATAAGAATTCCTGATATTCATTATAAAAATGAGAAAATGAGAAAAGATGAAAATAGCATCGGGTGTTTAGGAGCGTCATTAATAATATAATACAACTTGTTAAAACAAAACGTGAAATTTGATGAATTTGTACACTGTAACTTTACCAGTGACATCAATACGAGTAATTCAAAATTTACGATACTATTCTACTAAATTTATTATCACCTTGTCCCAAAGAAGAATGAGCAAAAGCAAATTATTGTGTTTACGAACACAAGAGAAAAATGAAGGAGAATGAGGACAAAAATGAATAACATAAAGAGACGAACAGGAAAATAAAAATTAAAAGAGAGAACAGTATGAAGAACATGTACAAGTGATAATGCGGGTTACCTGCTGAGAGCCTTGCCCTTCAGCTTGCTAGAACACCAGATCCCGCGTAGAATGCAGTAGATGTGAATAATATGAAAAAGACATCACCGTAAAAGGTATCATTGTGTTAATTGTTAATTCATGTACGTGGACGAAAGTTGTGTTCTGTGCTATTTTCAGCCAAATGCTAACTACCCCGAATCCCACAAAACTCTCCCAAAGAGGAACTCGATAATTATTTTCATATGGAAGAATAAAATACATAAAACTATATTTAATTAATAATTGATCATCGTTCAAGTCTATATTGTTTTATTAATACTTATTAATTATACTCTTTCATTATCAACTTGTGACTATGTGTGTAAAAATTACATTCGAAATATTCTTTATATGTCTTATAGAAGTCAAATGGAATAATGAAGACAAAAGATGCGTTATTTCTTTTATTTCATGAAATCGGGTTATTAAATGTGCGGGATTTTAGTAAACAATAATGTAACTCTGAATATGTAGGCGTATGATAAATGGTTACAAACAAGGTAAAAAATAAAATATTGAACGTGTGCATTGCCAGCGAGTGCTTCTACAGCCTTATAATTGAAAGTAGAGAACTTATTTTCAACTTAACGCGCCTAACACAGTTAAATATACTAGAAATATGCTAGAAATTCAGAGTAATTTTGGTGATATTTTTTTATGTCACTTATTATTCACATACACGTAAAGTATTAAAGATTAAAATAACAGCTGTGAAACATCTATGAAATTATTTCTCAAAGATGTATCGCGTAAATTATGATGAAGTATTTAGCTATTTAAATCACTATTTCAGCATTTGTTAATCGCTATAAACTGCTTCATAAAATCAATAAAGTGCACTTTAGTAACCATGATCATGCTACTAAACTATTAATACTCTTTTTTTCACGCAAAAATATTGTTAGATATTATTTGCAAAAGAATTTTAATACTTATATATATATATATATATACGCGGAAATAAACTACCTGTCAAGTTGTACCAGAATCCTAGAAGCAATAAAGGGATGTGCTAATCAATAAAATTCAATATTCGCGTATCGAATTGTTACGTTATGTCACTCAATTGAAAATATTAAATTGAGGGTATAAGAGAGAGAGAGAAAGAGAGAGAGAAAGAAAATTAATTCGTTTGTCGAGCAACGTTACTATCAACTAGGGAGAAAAAAACCAAAATGTTTAAAAAATATTTCTAGAATATACTCGACAATCAGTGGCATTTATCGTAGAAACTTATCGCGTACGTTGTGTTAAACAGTACGTACTTTGCTGGAAGTTTATATAAATATCCATGACCTTCATCGCTCCACAGGATGACCCTATCAGCCGCCAAAAAATCACCTGCCATCCAACGTTCGCCACGTGGGGCAGTTATTGAGCAAAGAACCGAGAAATCACCGGCATCAAATATCTATAAAATTATTCCAATGATATATTACAGTATCAAGGCAGCTTTTGATTACATAACAGATGCCAATTAACATAAAACGTTTTAAAAAACGTCTGATGCTGAAATTCTATTCTTGAAATTATTTAATCTGATTTGATGTAATCTCTAATTTTTATAATAAAACTAAAAGTCTAATTATATATTTGATGATAAGTACAATAGTAAGTACAATAGTAATTACCTGCCAATACTTAGAGCATACAATCAGCACTGTTCTCTGATTATAGGGGCAGCAAGTCATCGCAAGCGCATTCAAGCAGCGGATCTGTTTGCTTTCATGCTCGTATAAAGGCTCGCTGTTTCGATTTTCGTGTCCCAAAAGCGTCCACACCTTGACTGTGCCCGTTGTTGTCAGAGCCAATACGACGTCGTCTTTAAACGAATGGAAGCGCCTGTTGCGCGTTAAATAAATCTAGGAGAGCATTGTAGCAATTGAAGCGATAGAATGTTTCGTTAAGAATTCGAACAATTTTGTTGTTCGCTAATAATAACAAAATTTGCCAGCAATTCAATTAATCAATATAATTAATTTACAAATAAATATTTGTCAGATTGAATAAAGCAGCTAAAGTAGTGTCACAGGATTAAAGATAGCATTATTCTACATAGATATACAATATAATATTCGTGAAGCGGTAATAATTCTGTATACGTATAGCGTATTACGCGTACATGCCAGATGTTTTTGTGGAGTAAAAAGCGATACGCATTAAATTACAGCAAAGTCATGCTTAATTCCAGTTATGCAGAAAAAATTATTGTATTTGATTTATTTAATTTGACTAAGCGAAATCTTATTTTAATGATTAAAAGAGTATTAATTAAAAGAGTATTAATATGTACAATTGCTTAATGGATATTGATATTTGTATTTTTTGCGAACAGTCCTATCCTTAATTTACTTCAAGATCTTTGTTTACGATTAGTCTGACTTTATGTATAATGATTTTATAAGTCCACATACAATTAATAAGAAAATATTGACTATCAATTAACATTCTAGCATAACTACTATAAATATAAATAGCGCTATAAAAATTAGAAATTAATTTTAGGAATTACATTTAAAGCTGTAAACACTAGCATTTCATCTAAAACTCTCTTATAAATTACAAGAAAAAGGGATAGAAAAAATATTTATCACTTATTAAATAATTTTTTTGTTCAATGAAGTATTCAATATGATTTAAAACATTAATCATATGTTTTTAAGTGTCACAATGGTACGGGAGATTAAATTTATCAATAGAGCGTGCAACTTAAATGTTGCACGCGTGTATAGATTATATTATAATATTACACACACATACACACACACGCGCGCGCGCACACACACACACCACACACACACACACACACACACACACACACACACACACACACACACACGCACGCACGCACGCACGCACGCACGCACGCACGCACGCACGCACGCACGCACACACACACAATTTATATATACTTACGAATAGAGATAGAAACATAGTACACCAGGTGAAAGTGTTATGAAAGTGTAATGAAATGCAATGTGCATAAATATAGATGACATTCATATATGAGTAACAGGATAGTTTCATGGGTACTGTGTTAATTTAAAAAGAAGAAAAATGAAACGAGTTAGTACTAATGATTATATTGTTTGATAATTTGCAAAGAGATGTGTGAACCATGATTAAGAAAAAAAAAAATAAACGAAAGAAGTGATACAGCCTCGACTGCCAACGCATTAGCGCTGACATATGTGTCCGGTTTCATTAACATGCTGCAACAATGTAACTGTTATTAAGTGATCAATCCAAAAATATTAGATATATAAAATTGCTACCATCAAACTAGATATAATATAAATGACTTTACTCGCGCACGTAAAATTGAGTAATAGATTATAAAAAAATAATAGCTCAACATATTGATGAAAAAAAAAAAACAATTCCTGTTTATATCCAAAACATAAAGCTTCTTGAGGTTAATTGCTTAATAAAAGAATGATAAAATAGCAGATTATCCTAAGAAAATCCTAAGAAAATCCTAAATATAAAAGAAACATTTGTACAAGTGCCTCAAATATTGTTAGTTGCTTTAAAATCATACTAGTATAATATTCAACTTAATTTCGTTCCTCAGACACAAAAATCAATCGAAGACACAATTGAAAAGGAAAAACTTTACCGCTAAGTATATCCAGTTCTTTACTTAAAATTCTTCAAAAATTTTAAAAAGGATCACATAAGTTTACAAAATAATGAAACACCAAGAGATACTGTTTCGCGTATTACTGAATTTTTCTTTATGTAAAAAATATTGAGTATTGACTATATAAAAACTATTAAAAATAGAAAGAAAATAATTTTAGATATAGCAATAGATAAAAGATTCAAATCAAATTCTCGCGCTAAACTTTAAAAACAAATTTGTAATTCAAGCTACATTGCGATTTCTCTTTATACAGTATCTGTTGGCAGTGAAATTGAAGAAGGTAGCTGTTGATGGTATAAAGCGTAGGTGTGATGGAGTGTAACTAACTTGTATGCACGTAGAACCGACCTTTCCGTTTGGCCGGCCGCAAAACGTGCAAGGCGCTAATCCAGTCTGGATTGACGCGGGAGCTCAGGGTAAACAGCACTTCTAAACTGAATGGGTCCATCACTAAAACCTCGGGATAGTATCTAAAATGAAAAAAAAAGACGTATATATACATGTATTCTTGAGAAATGCAATATTAATATTGTAACATATATATTACTAATATTATTTCTACCCAGAGCAAAATAATCTGACATCCTCTCCGCCTGCGGAAACATAGGGCAACATTTGTGTATGAACGCTATTAAGTTTCACTGCCTCGCGACACTTTCCATCGACTAGATCCCAAGTGCACATTTCTCCACTTTCGCTGCTGCTGACGATGAAATTTTGCTCCATTATGACGCTAGCTCGACTGAGACACATTATTGGAGCAGTATGTCCAACCAGCAGGCATCTCGGAGTCATCTATATTAAAAACCATTTTAACAAATCAATAATGAATGAAAAATTAAACTTTCTACAACTTTATTATCTATTCTATATATACCTTTAATGTTTCTGGATCCACTTGCCACAGACATATTTGTCCATCATAACACCCTGTTACCAAAGTCTTTTGATCCCGAGACAAGTAGACACAAGAAATACAATGGGTTGGTGCTATGCGTCCCCATAGTACTATGGGTACCACTAAACTGGTTCCTGCGGTCATCTTTCCAGACAATCTGAAAATAATTACCATAATGCAATAAATAAAATCTGTATATTTCATTGCTCAATGCTAATATTTCTGAGATCAACTAAACTAACCAAAACATAAATTTATCACAAACCAGAAAGTAAATATATAATTTATTACAAAAGAGTTGGCTTGGAAAATTAAATGTTAGAACAATTGTTTCAAAATAAATACTGTCAGTCACATATCTCTGGGCTGTCAATCAGAACAATGTCCAAAGCGGGAAAGATAATTTCCAGCAGTAAATTACATTCCGAGCTGAAATACACAATTGCAATATTGATATCAAACGGGCAAAGGTAAGTAACCACACAATACAATGACAACTTGACAACTACGACTACCTGACGCGATGCGTCAAACATAAAACTGGTGGTGAGGTGAAATCAATTAGAGAAACCAAGATAAGATCACGGGATGCGTTTGACGTAACGAGCTGATAAGCGTGAAATCATATTTATTGAATTTATTCGAAGTCATTAAATTGGCGAGAGGAGCTGATTGAGTGATTAGAGGCGTCTGCTACATCACGGTAAGATGTCACAAGTCATGAGGTGCTATTGCTGCTGACGATAAGGTATGCATATACTATGTATGCCTTCGAGAAACTGACAATAATCGTATGGATATGGAACCAGGCAGGGAAATAATTACCGCGAGTCAATCGCTGACAACCTGTTGAAATGTCACAGTTGGCGATATCTATCGAAAATCGCCTAATCCTTACTGCATTTTTGCAACCATCACTAATGACAGTGATGAATTCACTGATAATCACTAATCATTATCAAGTACCACAAGTACCAAGAGTGACAAGAAGTATCAAGATTCATCGACCGAATACCGAGGGGCAAGGACGATGTCATTGATCAGATAGTGGCGACAGTGCTATCGAGAGCAATCAGCTGTTTCGTCTCAAAAGTCCCTACAATTGACCACGCAGGGCTGCGTTCGGATTTCCATCTGAGTGCTCCCCGGATGTCATATCATCTTTGTTGTTTACCGAACGTTAAACAAGAACGACATGACACCCAAGAGCAGGAATCCGGGTAGGAATCCGAATGCAACCCAGAGCTATAGATCTGTTTGCTTGAATACCCAAAAATTTTTGAACTTAAAATGAAATAAATACATATTTGGGTGTTGAAAAGGGAGAAAGCGAAGATGCTGAATGTAAAAAGTACAAATGTGAACAGATCTACGATGCAATTGGATAACATGATCAAAATGCGATTGGTCAATGGACTAATCAGTCGATTAAAGTCCGTGAATCGGCCCATAACGATGAATGACGGACATCGTATGACGGACATCGTATGTCGTAGTGCCAATCCTACCTTTCAAGTGATTTCAAGTTGAGCTCGTTCGGAGCAATCCCGGGTAGCTCCCGAGAAAACAAAACGAACAATACTTAAGTAAACATTATGGGGTCAATTCTTTGTGATTGACCTGGGCTGAACTAATGTACTTTTGGAATTTAAAGTGGAATAGGTATATATTTAATATTTGACGAAAACACAAGAAAGAGAATTCTGGTGCAGTTTAGTGCAGTAATAAAAAAGCAGATATAAATGGTATGGGCCATTTATTGAATGTGATATAAGTGCGCTTTCTTTTTAACCTCCATGTAAGTAAATCCTGCAATTTTCCCTTACATACATCTTATAACAATTCGCAATTTTTCTTCACAATTATGCAGCTTGAGCTTATTTAATCTTTCAAAGACTAAAAAATTTTTGTAAAACAATATCTTACTTTGCCAGAGTTCACCGCAAGCAACGAGTGTTGCATCATTGCTATATTTTTGGAAAGTGTGATCGACTTTAAATGCGCATTTAATTTTATGTCACTCATGAATCTATATTTTCACTAAAATTTTTACTCTTTAACAGGGTTGAAATAATGCGTTACTTGTAATGCCGCTACTTTATTGATCGTTGCCTTATTATAATAATGATTTTTTAATGAACATTGTGAATTTTTTATGACGGTAATGGTAACATCAGAGTTAGAAAAGTCAATCGTTACTTGTAATAGATTGAAAAAAATCATTTGTTACTAAAAAAAAACTCCTAATTTGTAACGCGTTACTTTTTACTTGTTACTTGTAACGTTATACATTACTTATTAATTTTTTTCAATAAGTAATGTATATTGATGACAAGTACTTTTCAAAGTAACTCTTTTAATTTAAGTATAATGTTAGT
>Ga0157363_1000720_pt1 | contig 25878 bp, 23 predicted proteins | sample AttsexASBM1_FD_111477 | JGI IMG/M metagenome (GOLD analysis project Ga0157363, IMG submission 111477) | Fungus gardens microbial communities from leaf cutter ant in Ribeirão Preto, State of São Paulo, Brazil - Atta sexdens ASBM1 | ecosystem: Host-associated > Fungi > Mycelium > Unclassified ... | reverse complement strand
TTATGAAGATTTTAAAATGTTGTTTAAATTCATTAAAGATCTTTGTGTTTATATAATTACGACGTGAATGATGAAAAATTATTAAAGTTAATTTTCTGAGACATCTTAGATGCCTTTTCGTCAAAGGTACGTATGACAACCTGCTAAAAATGTAAAGATTGCGTGTTCAACGAATATATGATATAAGACAACGTTTTAATATCTGTGTGTACGTTAACTTCGCTCGCTAACAGCAAACGAGGCTCGTACCAAGTCGAACGTTTATAAGCCTTGAAAGATAAATATCTCTCGCTATCATATTGCACAATTATATTTTCGCGTTGCATATTCGTTGCACGCGGTACCTTTCGCGGACTGTGACGCAATCGTCAGCTGCACGTGGCCGGGAACGGCAAATTTCTCACATTTTTCACTTCGCGCCTTCCAACGTGCACGCTCTCCGGCTCGTCAGAGTTTGTGAGAATTAAGTCAATGTAGTGTGCTCATAAAATTTGAAATAAGCCTTACTTTTGTTTTTCTTATCCCTCCACACGCGCGCGCGCTCACACATACACGCACGCGTACATACAGCATCGCACATTAAATAATTTAGTGGATATTCTGAATATATGTTGAATATTTGTTGAATTGTAACAATGATATAAGAGAATGTTAAAGTTAAAAACAATCATAAATTATTGCTTTGAACTTCATTTGTTATTATTTATCTATAGAGATTGATAAAATTCTTTTACTTAAAAACAAATAAGTATGATTATGTTACGTCATATGTAAAAATACACGTATTATAAAACACATAAATTTAATAATTACCGATAAGTGATAATTATTTAATGGCATATAGATATCGTATTTTATGTTTTACTATTAGAAACTATTAGAAATATTTTGAGAAAACCAATTACGTTAGATAAGAGGCAATATCACCATGTAGATATTTTTTACGGTGCAAGTTGTGATACATGTGAGTGTGTGACGTGACTGATAAAACGAATGGCCGATAGTCTGCGAGCGTTAATCTTACGATCAAGCCAGTAGCAAACAACGGATAATGGGAGATGGCAAATCGCCGTATGCGTGCACGCTCTTCTCGTAACGCATCGTCGACCTTTCGGCGAAATTTATATTCTTATCGGTAGATAAGGCACACTTGCGAGGCGATTCGCGGCGGCGTCGCAGCTGAATGGACATCCCCCGGTTCCGGACATAACTTCACCCCAAATGTTACGCGAAATGTTTGCTCTACGGTATCGCGACATTTTGCTGAGTTCTCGGAAAAGGGATGATCTTCTACTAATTTGTGTTTCCGTGCGTGCGTGTAATATCAATCGATCATTCGAACGAAACATAGTTTCTCTCATAATTGATTCTGCCAATAGCTACGTAATTTAGCGTTATCATTTTTTATATAGAAATACAATTTTTCTTTATTGTTTTAGATTAAAGTAGAAATACGGAAGAAAAAACAGAGCATCTTATTGGTACAATGATTTCCAACTCAAAAAAAATCTCAAGAAGTGACTGAGAAGTAATAATTAATTATCTATTTATTTTGAGTATTACAAGCACTAACAACAACAATACTTTTAATACTCAAAATAAGTAATTAATCACATTATCTTTCAGTATTAAATTTTTATAAGGATTTAATGTGTAGCAAGAGAAAGACAGCAGATTTCTTATTTTAGTTTTTGTAGTTGATAATGCCAAATTCGCATATGATTATTCCGATATAAAAGTGTTCATACAATTTATTTGTATCATATTTCTCTCTTCTATATATGTTTCTTTGCTTTTAGAATTTAATTTATATTAAATTTCCAATATTAAATGTTGCATTTATATGCTTAGCTAATCGTATGAGAATTCGAAGGACATAGCCAATGGTTTCCGAAGTTTATCTATAACCCCGCAGAGGGTTAATTGATCAAGTCCCTTCGTCGCGTCCATATCTCTGACGAAGGGCTGACGTCACCTCGTCCGCAGCCCTGGCGATCCTGATTAGCATTAACGATTCATAGACCCGGGACTAACTAGGGTCGTCCTACGACCTCTTACCATCTTCACCGTCTCCTTCTCGTGTCCTCCTAGATCTTCTCCATCTTCCACTAGTTATCGCGCCTGCCAACAAGGAGGTTATCTTTCGAGTTCGACGATCGACTTGATTTGCATAATGTTTGCCCGTTACAAACTATTAGTCGGAGATGTCTCGGTCACAGCGAGTGTTTACAAGAATGTTTTCCAACATCATTTGATAGAGTTCTTTTCGTAAGGCTAATATAATTTTGATAAGACTACAAGTCTAATTGTGTTTAATTATCAAATATTTGATATCATTTGAATGTTGAATCGCAAAATATCAGAAATTTTATTCCTTTCTAATAAGATGCCTGAGCATCTCAAATAAGCAAATCAATACCAATATTGCTCAATATTGCGTCAATTTAATTTGTGATATTACTACTCTAATTTTGTTAGAATTGTGTTTCGAGACTAAAATTAAATTCGATGCGGTTTGTAAGATTATATATGTATTTAAATTTACACCGAATTATTTAAGTACTAAAGATTCAATTTGATCGTTTAGGACCTTTATTTCCCATTTTGTTGTGTATTCACATTACAGTATTAAAGACACTTTATTTAATTTTGTTTCTATTTTGAAAGTATATGTTATCTTTTATTTTTTATTGCATTTTATGTAAACAGTTGGAAAAGTTATGTTGAATTTGACACATTTCACGTGTCCCAAATGATCCACTGAAATTTTTTTGTTAATTTAATACATATGTTAGAAATTAATATAAATATTATATTTAAAAAATTAATAAAAAATATGTAATATTGTGTGTGTGAGACACAATTTATGAGCAAACTGTGGAAATATACTTTTTTAGTAAAATTAACGATATGTTAACTTAACATGTATTTTTATTTATATTAATTTATCATATAGAATATATATAGAAACTAATTTATCATAGAACTTTTTTATTTTAAAACACATTATTTTTGTATTATTTGTTTATTCATAAATTGTATCATTTTGACATTAAGAAATGTTGAATATCGATTTAACACAAAATATTTAAACAACATAATTACATTATGTTAAATTAATATTTGGATAAATTAAAATTTTAACACAAATTTTTAACAAGAAACTTGAATGGAATGGTTTTAACAGAAATAAAAAATGTTTTTACTGTATAAAATATTGTAGTCAAGACAATGAAAGTAAGCGATGAGAGTGATACCGAATTCTTTGTCTCCGCAAGGGCAACAAATCAAGCAATGCAATAGCGTGGCGCTTTTCGACGAAGGGCGTCGTTATTACGGAAAGCCGGGGTCTTTCGATGTCCTGCAACGGTCAGTCAGATCTCTGGGGAGGTCCTTCGAATTTTCCAGTCGACACGACGGAGGGAAGCTTGTCGGCCAAGTTGCATATTACCATTTCTCGATTCGACGTACGAGAGGTCGGTGCGTGCTCTCGCGTCCGTCTGTGCGTGCGTGTGAAACACTCCTGTGTCGCCGGGTACATTCGGTGTTAGTCCCTTTGGCATTAGACAAAGGTATCGGGGATGTTCGGGGGTGCTCGTTGTGATTGGTGTGGGTCGGACTGACCATTTGAATACACGGCACTGTAATCACGACCGTGCTCCCTCTCTCTCTTTCTGACTCACTTTCTCGCAGCTCGTTCTCCTCCCCACCGTACCGTCCTGACACTCCTTGCCTATCGTACAGTCATCGCACTTCCTCATCCTCTTCCTCTCCCCCGCTACCGTTCTGACAGGACGCGCGTGGCTGTCCGGGGAATACCTCCAGATTACTACCACTGGTGAACGCGTCCTCCCATTCGTTTCCATCGTCGCCTGACCAGACCTCCTGAATGAGAATGGTATTGTGCCGAGTGTCCAGATTGAAGTTAGGGAGGCGTATCGACGTGAGACTGTCGATTTCAGAAGCGATTTTCTTCCGCCTTTCTCAGAATTTACTTGTTGAATTATTTCGTAAAATTCTATCATAAAATTCTATATTTATATAATTTGGATAATTGGATAAAAAAATATTCAAGCAATTATCTTAGATTTAGGGAAATGAATAACAATAATAAGTTGCCAATCAATAGTTCTTGTACATATTATTGAAATTAACGCTTACACATAAAAACTATTTTGTACTCTCTAATTTCTTGAAATGAAATTTCGCTCCAAAAGAATGAAATCTCATACTTTTAAAAGCAGTGAAGCTCCAAAAGAAAAAGAGTGAAAATCTACCACTCTCATTCAAAAGTACAAATATTTTCACTCTTTTTCAATAGTGGCAATATTTTCATTCTTTTGGAATGAGATTTAATTCCAAGAAATTTAAAGAGTAATTTAATCAGATAGGCAATACACTCTGAAAGCTTTCTTTTTACTATTTCATTGTATACTTGTATAATGCAAATAAAAAAAATAAAGAAGGAAATTTTTGAAGGTTTTGATTTGAGCTTTTATCTATGAACAGTATTCAGATTCATAGACGACGAACGGCGCGGGACCGCCCTTTTGTTCACGTCGATAATCGAGTATGCGTAGGACACTCTCTCTCATGTGCCTTAGGAGGGAAATTATCCAGGAGACGTCTCGTCGGATTTCTCTCGTTACCGCCTCGTTCCGGACGTGAAAACGCTCGCGTAACCGGTTCCGCATTTGCATGTTCACCGCTTGGAGGCAGAGAGCGAGGTCGATGGGCTTGGGTGGTGGCACGGATGCTGCGAGCCAACACTATCGCCATCGTCAAAAAGCGTCTCACATCCATTTTAATGGATCCTTCTCGAAGATAAAGGGCAGGCGAGGAGAAGAGAGCGAGAGATAGCAGGTGATGCAATTTATTGATATATCCGAGATCATCTTCATTAAGAGCATATACAAATTATTTATATTTTAAAGAGCAAGAACATCTAATGTGTTTCGGTACGCAAATTTAAAATATACGTACATACGTTGCATATTAAATTTCTTCTGTAAATTTTTAAAGTAATATTTATTTTTCTTTCTGCGTTGCAAAAGATTGTCAAAAAGAAATGTAATTATAGATAATGCTTTTATGTTTTCTCAATACATCGATGTCGCTATATAAAGGAGTATAAAATTATTTATAGATTTTCGTAGGCTATTGACATATACACATAGTTGCGTTGATAAAAAAGTGACACAAGTAAAAAGTTAACATTAGAGTTATAGTATTTGAATTTTGGAACTCATGACATAGTTTCAAAGAGTATGAATTGAATATATATATATATATACACACACACATTTGAATATATACATATTGAATATATACAATTGAATACATATTATGAATGAATAAATATATTGAAAGTATAATATAGGAAAAAATAAAGTTATGCATATTTACTCTTGATTAACATTATTCTAATTTAGAATTTTTAATATATTTTATTAAAAAGTTGCTAATTTTGAGATGATTCACTTCTCTATCAACGCAGCGATATGATCAAAACGCGTTGTACAACCATGTTTGCAACATAGCCATCGTATAGTCGGGATACTTTGCCTAAACATTTGCTCGGCGCTTCACCTGCTAGAAGCCTAACCCTTCGCTATTTCATTAAATTAGAAGGAACCTGTCTGGTCGGTTAGTTGGCTGGTTGGTTTGCAGCCGCGATCTCCGTTTCTCTCTGTTTTTCTCTCCAGCTCTCCTTTTCTCTCACGTCGCTAGATCCGCGAAACCACTGGAAACTTTCGCTTTTACCGTCATTTTATAATTCATGATATCGTCCTGTCGCTCGGATGTAACGCGGGTCTCGTTTCGTACCGTCGGTGGCGAGTAAAGAGGGTCCTTTCATTCGTTGCGCTTGTCGTTGATAGGCACTACTTGCATTCATCTTAACGTTCGACCGAATCACTCGTTTTGTTATTAATAATGATAATAATAGTGTGGCAACCACAATACGTGGATCGACGACAATTTGAGCAAGCCGCTTTTTGTATTATCTAACGCAATTTTGAAATTTTGATCGACAAAGTATGAAAGTGGAAACTAGAGTTTTAAAGAATTCATAAAGAATACATTCTTTTTCAATAACTTCTATTTCTTCCATATGTGAATTTTTAAATGTATTTTTTTAATATCGTTATTGTCGACTTTCTTTGTTTTTTATCTTCTAAATTTTTAGTTTTGATAGTTTTAAAATATTGATTTCGATAGTTATAAAATATTGATATTATTTACTTGAAATTGTAGTTTTTAGAAGCAAGCAAAGAAATATTCTTACATAGATTTATTAATAAATTTTATTCTCGCCACGCCAAATCATATGATTTCACCATTAAGACCAGTGTTTTGACTAGAATAAATCTTTTCTAAAGTGTAGCACTGAGCATCTTACTGTTGCACGCTCAATATCTTAACGAGAATAAGTCCAAAGTTGTATCCCATTACGTCTAAGCATGCTGTCCTTACCCCATCTTTGCTACACTATAATACTCTATCGCGTTGCTTGCTCTATGCGACGCATCTTCAGCCTCTGCCTCTCTTTCTCACTCCTCCTATAAAGCGTCCCTTGGACTACCCCTTGATTATTCTCCATTGGCGTAGAAACTAATTAAAATAATATCTTTATTCTTTGTTCTCATTAATTGTATCGCCATACGTTAAACTTAACTTTGAAATAATTAATAGCTGACGATACAAAAAAATTTTTTTCTACAAGAAATTTACTTTTTTGATCATTACGATCATTAAATATGTTTTATTAATTCCAATACGCGGTGCTTAATAATCTTGTGGTAGCTTTTTTATTTAATAAACATTACTTTTTTTTTGAAGTACTGCTTTAAGTTTTGAGACAATAATAATATTAATTTAACGCTTTAGAAGTATATCGTGTTCATCGTCTTAAGACGATAGATGTTACGCCATTGGCGAAGGGTTGAGATCGACCGTCAGTGGGTGTCTCTTCTCTTTATCTCCTTGCACAGATTTTAATATAAATTATAATCTAATGTCGTTTCTTAATACCTTTTACCCCCGACTGCCGTCGCTACCACCATGGTTTCTCCGAACCCCAAAACGCCGAGGTCATTATTAGGGATTTCTCATTATGCGATCAATCATTCTCAGGGATCGCGAAGCTAATTTCTTGCGTCAATTAATATTGCGATAGCGGCCATCGACGAAGAAAACGTCGACGGCATTCCTTTTCTGCCCTCCAATCGCGTCATTCCTCATTTTCGTATCATTTAACATTCAATGGAACGTCCTGCTTAACGTTGCAATCATGCTTGCTCTTTGCAGATCGTCAAAAAACTGTCAAATAATTGCGAAGCGATATTTCACAGCATATTTATAAGACAGTTATTATTAATTAAATGATATAATATCTATAGTAAATTACAGTTTTTAAATGTTTTGAATTCCACAACATGAAAGTGAATAATTCTTAATAATAATTATAATTATTCAAAGTAAATTAATAGATTTTATTAAAAATGATGATAGAGTATGTAAAATTTGATCTGAAATAGATGAATATTGTTGAATGCAACTATTGCTGCAAAAACTATAATGATTAAATTATATTATTATTTTTCAAGAATAAATATCAAAGTCATTGTTTGCAAAATTATATTTTATTACATTCATTGTATACATAACCATATATATATGTGTGTATATAATTGAAATTCATAATAACAAAAATTTGTTTTTTATACAAGTTTTTTATATAATATTCATATTATTTTAAATAATTAGATACAAATATTAGCTAAAATATGTGACAGGTCGTATGTAGCTCAAACCAAAGCAACGCACGCGAATGGTATCGCCCTTGGGACAATAAAAATTGCAGGCGAGATCGCGAAGGTTGATCTCGGAAAAAGCCTCTCCAATGCCTCGAGGTGGTAGGTAGAGTGAGAGTTAAGATAGAGAGCAAACCGATGGATTTATGCCTCGTACTACGAGGCATCATCGTTCTCCCCTGATGGATATATGGGACTGTATACGCGCATTTCTCCACACAGCTCTCATTCTCTTTCTCTTCCTCTCTCTCTCTCTCTTTCTCTCTCTCTCTCTCTCTCTCTTTCTTCCTCTCTTACACTATCTCTATTTCTTCCCTTGCCAATATTTGCCCTCATACGCAACGCCTTGGGTTCTGTATTTACGAACAAATACACATATACAGATATATAAACGTGTCCTCCATGTTTACCTTCTTATATCTGTCTGTATCTCGCGTTGGTCGCCCCTAAAAGCTACCGTCGAACGCCCCCCTGAAATCAGATCAGTAACCCCTTTAGCAAACTTCAACTTCGATGAGCCCGTTGTAAGACGTCTTACCGTTGCAGTAACTACATCATATTATTACTAAAGCATATATTTTTATTTTTTTACAATTGTACTTTGGAAAAATAATAATTAAACATATAAAAATCAAGAAAAAATTCATTTTTGTCGTATAAATAATTATTAATAATTTAGATAACGATAGACTATGACAAATATTAAAAAAAAACATTAAGTAAAATTGTTCTTAGATAGCATCTATTGGGAATTATAATTTTAATAAATATTATATTTTTGTAGTAAATAAAAAGCGATTAGTTAATACTAACAATAAGTTTAAGTTCTATGAAAATGTATTAGTACTTTATTGAATTTGTCAAGTTTTGAATATTGGATGTTAAAAAAGCGCAGTATATTTATTATTCATTTCCTTAACAGCGAATTTTCTGATAGTATCACCCTCGTGATTCCACTCTTGTGAGAAATGTTCGGAAAGTCCGGGAGCTGCGTCTCTGAGGAAAGAGGATCTGAGAAGTGGTCGAGGGGGAGAGGGGGTAACCGAACTTTGGACTTTGAACTTTGCCGCTCGAGTGACCTCGCGGCCGTTTTATTTCACTTTCGGCCATTAACATACTTCGCTCCGGGATTTTTCCTACTTCCGCGTGCAAAGTACTAGATGTCTGCATAATTACCGTTTCATCGGTTTTCTTTCTTACAGCAATTGAGTGAAAAGTAAAAACACACGGTTTCAAATTCTCTTGTTTAAAGATGAAGCATAATTATTTCCGTCGATATATAAGTTATTCGAGAAGCAAATTGTTCCATTCGTGTACAGTATATGTTATGATGAGGAAAACTGATTTGAATCGTTACATATAGAGTGCTTTCCATTTGATGAGTCGACATAAACATTATTCTATCTTTCTCGATTTAACTTACGATGAGTAACAAATGCAGAACCTTACGTCAACTTGTGAAATGAAAAGCACCCTAATAGATTTATTCTCAAACGAGACGGATTATCGTCAATTATACATATCAAGCAAGTACTTGTCGTCTCGTATTTTTGACTTGGAGCGAACCCGTTTTGGAAAGTCGTTGTTTCGTTTCGTTGTCGTCTACAATTTCAAGAGTGCCATCGTTTATTGTTCGCGATAGCTCGGAAACAGCAGTGAGGCGCAAAAAGACGAAGCGAGAATCGACGGTATCCCGAAGAAAGACGGCGGTCACGCGCGACGGAGAGAAAGAGCAAAAAGAGAAGGCAGCCAGAGCGCGGCGAGTAGGAAAGCTCTCTTTCGCCATGAACACGACGAGGAAGAGGGCTTTTTCCTCAGCTCCGGGGCGAGGATCCATGTATGGACCTCACGACCACCTACGAGACGACGCCGGCGTCGTAGTCGTCCTTCTCGCCGGCAAAAAGTAACGCAAAAGTAAGCCTATCGTGGGAGGCGTGGAACGCGGAGCTTTTCCCTGTGTATCTCGATGAGTTCACGACGAGCTTTCATGGGAGTGGGGGTCACGCTTGCGCGGACGCTTCCGGCGAGGAGGAACGACGAAGTCGGAGGAAGCGAAAAGAGGATGGAAAAGCTCTCTAGGATTTTGAGGGTAGGATGCGCGCGGGGAGGGATAAAATGTCGGCGGGGCAGGACGTTCCAGCACTTCCAACACTTTCAGCACTCCTCTTCGAGGCTCGCGGACGTGAGGATGTACTTTACAACTGCTGCTTTTTTGAAATATGTTTTTTAGGGATTATCGATTATGGCAACGAGAAGATCATGCGCAACGGTTCATACTACATATTGAGAAGTTTTCACTTTTTAATATTAGATGATTATTTTTTAGAATCTAATGTCAGTTTAATTGATATATATATATATATATATATATATATATATATATATAAAATCTACCGTGAAGATTTAATAATAATTGTTTTATATATTTTTCCAGAAAAGTTAAAATAAAAAAAAACTTATTTCTTATTAGCGATGTAATTAGATGTTTTATTTTATGCCTATCTTTTAGAATTCTATAATATTTTATAGAATATTTTATTTAATTTTTGTTAATTTACATTTCTAAGAATCAAAGAATTAATCACAAGCGAAATTGTATTTTGAATTCACTTTTACTTTCCATTTCATTTTAATTCATCAATTAGTGCAGTTTCGAAAGTATCGATAAATAAATTATAGGTGACGATATCACGGTTGTAAATGTGCTTATTAACGGGACAGTTGTAAGTTAAGTCATTTAGGAAAACTTCGACTGGAGTCGAATATCTCGATGCAATAAAGTAAAGTATTACAATTGTTCATTAAAGCATCAAAGCACTGTACGCTGAATACAGATTATCCATTAACATTATCATCATATTTACTATGGTGAATGATTTATAGAAACTGATTGCAATTAAACAAGTTGTGCGGATGTCGCGTGAAATGATCGAAGGAAGATAAGATATCGAAAGAGAAAAGGGGAAGAGAATTGTGCGATGCAAATGAAGGAATTTATCGATTAGCTTCAAATAACGCATTCGCCTTCATTCATTATTCTTTCCAAGTACTATATTTCAAATAGCATTTTAATGAAATAAATATTGGAGAATACTGTCATCATAATCTTACAAAGCGTGCATTATACGTTTGAAATTTCTGCACTGATGAACGGATGTATGCAAGAATTTTCACGTTAATTACTTCAAATTCACGTTAGTAGATAATTGTAAAGGAAACACGTGTGCGTAATGACGGAAAAATCATTGATTTTATTTACTTGTAATTATTTATTTGTATTATTAATTATTTTATATATAACAAATTTCGTACAAGATATCCAGCATGACTCGAATAGTCTTCCAATATTGTATTATACAAATTTGTATTCTTGAGAGTCATAATTTACTTAACTTGTCTTATTGAATTATTTATTTATTTGTTCCAGTAATAAGCAATTTAATATTAAGCGACTCGTCGAGTTTTTTCATTTCTTATTTGATCCATTTTATTCAATTATTTATTCGAAACCTCTATACATGGGTAACCGTTCTTAACATCAATGTATCATGTTTATGCACGAAAAAAATGATTTTATTGAAAGATCTAAAAATTTAACTAGATTAAATCTGAAAATAATTTTGTTGGAGCATTAAAATAATTATGTAATTATTTCATAATAAACAATATTGCAAAAAGTTTTGATATTCTAACATCCAGCGTCGTACATAATTATTTCGATGATCTAACAAAATTATTTTTAGATCTATGTAGCTATAAGTAAAATTTTTAGATTCTTTAGTATAAAAACCGTCCTTCCCGTATGAATATTAATAATAGTACAAAACGCTCGAATATCGACAAACGTTATCACACGTAGTTCTAACGTTGATCTTCCACGTCTGGTAAGACAAGAGATATGAATGCATGAATGCATTGGAAGTGTCTTGAAACTAGAACGACCAATATCTTCTTGCAGCTTGGATGGTAAAGGGAAGGAAGTGTCATATGTTCGTATATACTGGACATTCGTTTTACATCGCAGACACAGTGGAATAACACGCAAAACGACATTAACTATTTCAGTCGCAAGGTGTCAATATATTATTTTCAGGATAGTAGTAGATAGTTTTTATTTTCGTACAATCATTCATGCTCTATCTTACCGTCGTGTTTAAGGGCGTTTACCTTTAGCCGTGCTCGTTTTCCCGCATTATTCGGCGTGAATTTGAGAGTAAATTTTCGATTTGCTTCTCCCCGTCTCTCCGCATCTGGTCGACACTCCGTCCACGGACAACTTTGAAAGGAAACTGGAGAAGGAGTAAAAGTTGCCGACGGTTGGCGGAAAGAAAGATAGAGAGGCGAAGCGAGAAGAACTACTTCATTGGTGGAACTTAATTCACTTAATAGATTCTAAATGGAGTAACTCCGATCTGGCAAGACTCGGCCGTTTCTTAAGCGTTGGAATAAAAAGTTCTTGTCCCGGTGAGAACGGAGACAGCCGACGCACTTCAAAGACAGACTATTGGCAAAGTGAAAGTGATCAAGAGAAACAATGTGAAGACGCGTCAAAAAATAATCGACACGATCATGATGGTTAAAAGCAACAATATGATTTTTTGTTTTGAATAAGGATATATCACGCTAATCATGTTTTAATCGTGTGAATTATTAGATCAAGATTATATTGGAATCTCGTATTGTTAGAGATAAATGGCAGCGAAAGAATAAAAATCGACTAAACGAATTTAAATTTTATCGGTTACGTTCGTCTATAAATTCTTCGTCGAAACCACATTTATCGCAGTAGTCGATATTTATATGAAGTATCATTAACCATCGTTGTTCAGCATGTACGGTAAAAAAAGAAAAAAAAAGAAAAAAAATTTATTTTGCTTTTACTATGGACGCGCGAAATGTGTTGAAAAAATAAGGCAGCAATCCAGATTGAACATCATAATATTACATACTTCGATAATTCTCGCCATCAGCAAACCGATGAGGTTTGTCCAGCGTTTGCTTTTGATGCTTTTGAGCCCGCTGAAGTGGTAGCTCGTGGTATTGGTGCAGGTTCGAGGAAGCCAGCCAAAGAGAAACGCATCGGTCTCCAGTAGCTAATTTATGACTTCGGAGGTGAATTTTGTGCAGGAAACACATCAAAGTTCAGTAGCGGTCAATGCAGCTCACGCGTATACGATGAGAGAAGAGGAAGGTATGTCTGAGTGAGAGAAAGAGAGATGAGTTAAAAGATGAGGGAGAGGTAAAGGGGGAGAGTGTGAGAGAGAGAGAGAGAGAGAGAGAGAGAGAGAGAACGAGCATGGAGCTTCACGGACGGTAAAGCAACCACGGGCCGCGCTCTAACTACGTTAAAAGTTTTAATATTAGTTTAGTCGACGGCCACGGTAGATTGAGACGTAATTCCAGGTAATACCACGGTTCTACGAGCTACTTCCAGCTAATACCGAACGAAACGCGTTCTACAAAGGACCCTCCAGCCCCCGCACTCCTTAATCTGCATTAAACTCGACGTTCGGTAGCCCACCGCCTACCCATCGCGTTGGTAGCGAACGAGACATCATTCATATGATCGTGGTACCTTTGATTTTTGCACGAGAAGCCGTCGACTTCTCTCTCTTCGGCCTCTCGAGTCAGTGCAACCCGCGATTCGATTGTAGCGATTTCAATGACACCCAAGATACTCTAACTTCCAGGTGGATATTCCATCGTGTTGTTATTTTTCACTGACATTGAGAGAATGCATTTTGCTGATGTTTCTTAGTTAAATATCAGCATTTTTTTCTGTAAATTTTTTTTTTACAATTAGAAGTAATTTCAAATTGTGCGTGTTTTAAAATAAAGAATAAAACTATAACTTTAGACTTTTTTGTTTGAGAGACCTGCGTTTGGTACGTAAAATTTGTAATTACATTGATTTGTAATTACATTGTCCTACTATTACATCGAATTTGTCCTAAAAGAAACATAAATAATTTTGTAGACAGTAATACAATCGGTATCGCGTAGTTTATAGTTAGTAAGACATAGTTGAAATTGATATGAAAGTTTGCATGCTGCGCATTGTGCTTTAGTTTCGCGAAATAAACTTGTCGGAAAAAAATACGGTGTGTTAACATATAAAAGCAGCCTGCTATTAACGAACAATCAAAGAGCACAAAGTTTTCTATTAGTACTTATATAATTGCGAAATTATGTTCTTCGCTATGAATACATTGACCTACAAATACGTGTAAAAATGTAAAAGATAATAATAGAAGATAATAATATTTGATATATATATCCGGTGAAGCGCGTGTTATATGTAAGTTCCTAACAAACTAACTTTATGTAATTTCTGTATATACTTGAAAGTACTTTGCAGCTACTCCGATCGTTGTTTAAGCAGTCAAGTGATTGTTCACTGTTGTAACAAGCGAGTTACGGGTTTTTTTTTTAATAAAAAAATCCTTATTTGTATACGTGTCTTCTGGTTTTTCTTCAAAATTCATTTTTCATAAATTAATATCATTCCTACTGTAGTATTAAACCGTAAACACGAATATAATATGCACGTTGTAAATGATCCATTGATAACATCCCGTATAAGACTAAATACGTTGAATGTGCTTTGCAATAATTTCCGATACACACACACACGATATATCCCTTTTTCATTTAAATCCATCTTACGCGTCTCCGTATTATCGTGTAAAAATAGATGTGCCCATCGTTACCAGGTAACTATGTGATTTCTCCTAAGATCGCACTTCGGCTGCTGCAGTTTACGTGCACTTCGAGCAGAGGTTTACCCTCGTCGCTGGTAATTGAGCGAGGCGAAGGGTCGCGCTTCCAAGCTCTCGTAATTTCTTGTCACACGACGGACGTTTCGGAGTGAAGCGCGGCAAGGCGCGCAGAGTGTACGAGCAAGGGAATAGGAAAAAATGCACCTGCGACGGGTAATAATTTGTGCCGTCCAAGCTGCGGCGGAGGGCCTTGGAGGAGAGGGGCGGGAGGGGGGGGGGAGAGGGAGAAGGAGGAAAGCGATGGACGAAGGAGGCAGGGAATGGGCAAAAGGGAAGGTTGAGGAGACGGGGGAAAGAGGATGGAAAAGGAAATAACTCGGAGGTGGACCACGCGTTTTGCTTGGAAGCTCGTCTCCGTACTAGCAAAATCGTACTACGCCCTATCTTTCTTCCCCTCCGCGCCACCCCTCTCTCTCTCTTTCTCTCCTCTCTTCCGTTCTCAATCGCTCTCCCTCTCCCCCATCTCTCCTCGTTCTCTCCACGTTCTCTCTCTCTCTCTCTCTCTCTCTCTCTCTCTCTCTCTCTCTCTCTCTCTGTTCCTGTCTCTCTCTTTCCCTCAGAGACGAGTCGATGCGTGCGTACGAACACAAGCGAGAAAAGTTTTACTCTCACCAACACTGATGCATGTCCAACGTCGCATATCCAACCTCGCCTCTCCCTTTCTCTATTCCTCTCGCACTCTCGCTTTTGCTCTCCTCTCTCTCTCTCTTCTCACTCGCTTCTCTCCTCCTCTCTAATCTAACTCCTCGCAAACGCGCACACAACCGCGTATCGGCGCTGTTCAACGTCGGTGGTCTCCTCCTCACCAATACCAGGTTGAAATCCTCCTCCGGCTCCTTCCACCAACCCCTCTTTCTGCTTCCTCCTCCTCCTTCTCCTCTTCCTCTTCCACCACTGTCCTCCTCTTGACGGTGGTGTTGTACGACCTCTCGGGGTTGCTCGTGGAAAATCGGCGCTCTTCGTCGACGTCGCGGCGCGGACGGTTCGGACGGGCCTCGTAGGGCTGCCTAACGTCGATCACGGGTCTACGTCTCCTCTTTTGAGCTTCCTAGACGCGTCTTCCGGCATCGCGGTAAACAGAGAAGGGATCAAACGGTGCCCTGGACTCGTACGAAAGATGGAATCTCTTGCGGTTCCAACCCAATCGGCTCCCGATATCGCCACAATTATCGATTGAGAAGATCTCTTGCGCTCATCAACGCGAAAGTAAGTACCAAGAAATAAGGAATCCTTCTCAAATTCCGTGCGCGCGATCTCGCATCCTCTGTGATTTTCAACCCAACTTTCGAATCTATATTTCGAAAGAAATGGTTGCAAAGTTTGTGAAAATAATTTCATGCTTCCATAAACATTTGACAAGTTGATAACAGGAAATCTTGTCTGTATGTACGCGCGCGTGCGTGCGTGTGCGTGCGTGCGTGTGTGTGCGTGTGTGTGCGTGTGTGTGCGTGCGTGCGTGTGTGCGTGCGTGCGTGCGTGTGTGTGTGTGTGTGTGTGTGTGTGTGTGTGTGTGTGTGTGAAAAGAAGGAAGAGTGATAACAAAGTATAATATACTTTTTCTTAAAAGTAAATATTTTTTAACATTTCGTTAACACGAAGTGTTAAATTTAACAATAATACTGTCTTTTTCTTTTACGCGATGTTATACATGGATAGAAATTGTATTTTTAGTCTTCAACATTAGTCGATTCATATGACACGATTTCATAGCATAAGTATTGTAAATCATTCTTCCTTCACTTTCTGGTATAATAACGTATACATTATATTTATAAAAAAAATGTTCTTCTATAATCGAACATGAATATAAATCTGCACTTTCTCCTTAATTCGTAAGATATTTAGAATTGGTACGTTTAGGCCACACAAGACGATTTGATGGTCGTGGCGACAAATTCGTAGGTAGGCTCGAGGTGGTGTGCGAACGTGCACTTGGAATTTGGTTTTCGTCAAAGTTTCCAAGGTGAACTGGTTGTGCGCGCATCTGCGGGGGTATACACCTCATAGGGGGGAAAGAGGGGACGGTGAAAGAGGATCGAGGGCGACGGCGGAGGGGGTCTTGGTCGGGAACTTTGTTCTTGTTCTTGCGAGGAACTTCGACCCACCTTCCTACGATCCCTCTCATACCCCCTCGTGCCCTCCTCGCATCCCCCGTGCCATTGAACAAACTAGTCCGCTTCAACGATAGTTACTTCTTTCTTGTTACGCGGCTACCGAGTTTCGCGCCGACACGCCGCTTACGGAAGGTTGCGGTGAACTTGGTACCCTCCGTTCGCCTCTTCCCTCTCACTCTCCATTTCGGCCGCGAGGGATCACCGGGATTCGGGGTTAACGACAGTTCGCTTGTCCCCGTCTGCATCGTCTTCCCAACGATGCAGAGTCGGCGAAGGCCAAGGTACCAGCGAATGCAGAGTTCGCCGATACAGTGAAATCAACGCTGTTCTTGGGCAATCATAGTGGAAACTCTTGTTAGACATCTACATTAAACTGAAGAGTAGTCTCATAGTTTCTGTTCTCCAAGTAGTAGATATCTTTGATATCTATAAGCGTTTTCTCTTAATGTCAATCGATGATATCAATATTGATTCTTCATACTTATATGACTTCTCCATCAAATAAAACATATTTATCATGACAATAAACATTAACAGAAGATAAGATTTTGTTTGATTTCTAATATTTTAATTTAACATATGGTATAAACTACATTATTTAATAATTATTATCAACTTAAAGACTTCTCTCTGGAGACATTTATTATTTATCTTATCCTGATACTTATACTTAAGTTGTGATATAGCAATCTTAAAAAGAAATTACATTTTAAAATTACTTTTATGAAACATTATTTTGATGATTACCAATGAGGATACTTAATATTTCTTACAGCTTATCAAGATTTGACACAGAAAATGTCTGATACTGTCTGATACGTTGCTAGATCGAAAGAAAGGTATTTTGCAACAGAATTAAGCTTACTTATTAAGTTAAATAGATGTAACATCGAAAAAAGACATTTGTTGCTGTAGCAAAATGATCAGTTTTGACAATTAAATTAATTCCTTAGAAAAATGTCAACCTTTCTCGTAATAAAAGAAAGAGAGAGATAAAGACAAGGGGGAGAAATTGGGTGCCAAACGAGAAGGGGGAGAGAACACGAGAGGAGAGAGAGAGAGAGAGAGAGAGAGAGAGAGAGAGAGAGAGTGAGTGAGTTGGTAGGGGAATTGTTACCCGAAGTTTAAACTTGGTTGTCGACTGCCGTTAACAAGGTTTGCCATGGGGCTGGTTCAGTAGTGTCTAGGTCTCGGGGTGTGCCACATCTCGCGTCCGGAGACGCTCGTCTTCGTCGTGTCTTGAAACCGATTAACGATTAATCGTGGTTTCGTCATTTTTGTCCTGTCGTTACAAGTTGAGACATTGTCCCCAAACGAACGATAGTAATAAATCGTTCCCTGCGTGATCCAAGGCGTAACGGTACCGATTCACTGAGTGTTGCTGCAAATAGTTTATGCTGTAGAGTGATTACGATTGACTTGCAAAGGAGAGAAGCGTAAGATCATTCATATTTAGATGCTGCATTGGGATTTATCATATGGATTGTATTATGTACGTACTCATCATTGCGTGTGTAGAAATATTTATTAAAATATTAAATATTAAATAAATACACTGTATATTGAAATAGTTTTTGGACGTTACATTTTCGTTTATTGAAAGAATTATTTGCGGAAGTAATAGCCGGCGCGACAGTCGCCGATGAACAATCTGCGGGCGATTATTAATTCGGAATATCTTGTTGTATATTTTTACACTTTTTCTAATGTTGTTTTTGTAATTTTATAAAAATTTGTATCTTATCTCTCTTTGTAATTCTTCTAACGTTAAAAAAAATTATCCATTTATATTAAGATTGAAATTGTAGCCTGATATTTTAGTAATTTATAATCTTTTGCATTTGATACAAAAATAAAATGTTTACAAAAAGCGTTTAAAAACAAAATTTATAAGTTATTAAGTTATTAAAGTTTATAAGTTATTAAATTGTTATTTTCCGATCAAGGAGGCAATTGTTGATTATGGTGTTATGAATAATTCTCATCAAAAGAGTTAAAAGAAGATTCGAAAACTTGATGGTGCGTAGGATTTAGAATTTGGACGAAAGAGTCATAGCGCGCCGCGGCCACCAGTGGTTAAAGCTACCCTGACTTCGCTGATTATATCGATTTGAAGCCCCCCTAACGGAATTACGTCGAAAATTGCCCTAACCTCGCACAACCTTAAAGCCACGCGAGAAAGGGTGACGCCTTCAGCTTTTACCGATTGAAAACATTTTGAATTCTGCGCTATTGGTTAGGTTATGACATACTGTAGATTTTAAATGTTTTTTTTTTAATGTACAGTGATCTATTAAGAGAGACGGATTGAAAGTATGTCAAGTTGAGTTTAGCAATCATAAAGTTTTAAATTATTATCAATTTAGTATTTCTTGCTTAATTAGTTGAAAAAATAAGCTATTTAAATCGATGATATATATTTCATTTCTTCATTTTACATTTATATGATCAGGTAATGTAGGTTGGCGTGTACATTACAACGTTCGGACGTATGACATTTATCATAAGCAACATGTCACGGACCGTGATTAATTGCTTAACGCAAGCAGCAAGCTAAACCACATAGTTTCGATAGCTTAATTAATGAATAATTAATTATACGCATATTCGGAGCGATAATTTCCTCGATTTATGCAGTCGATTATTTTAACTTTTTGTTTACATCATTCTTTATGAAGACGATCTTGCGTTCAGCCATTTACAGAATCAACGTAATGACGATAGGTAATTTTGAACGAAATGTTACGTCGATGCCACCCCAGCGGAAAGTAATTCACGTCGCAGCAGCTTTTTATCGCGAATGCGAGAACGATAACCAGTGCCGCCGGCATGGCGCTTGAACGCCACACGCTCAATCACTCGTGGTGAAACAATAAAGAGAGGAAACGCTCCATCGAGATGCAAATTGATGCAAACTTTTATACGAATCGTGGCCATCGGCTTCCTGTTTGACGGTGGCCATTGTTCATCATGTATTTTTTATATCAATGTAACTATTACATCAACGAATGACCGGCCAGTTTATTGGTATTATCATGTTCCGATGCAAATGGGCACGTATAATAAATGTGCAATGATTATATATGTGATATTAATCGCATCACTGCAAATATTGTAAAATTAAAATTTCTTTACATTTGTCGTTTCTAAAGGATATTATTAATTTATTTGTGGACATTATAAAGAAAGTAAATTTGCGATGCTCTAAATTGACTTTTTAGAAAAAAAATAACATTTATTTTATTTATTTTATTGAAATTTCTAGTGTTGTAGACATCTGTGTGGCTCTATTTTAATAGATTTTTGCTTTATGCAACAGATTCAATCGGTTTCTCCAAGTTTTTCACATTTCTTACCAATGAGTTAGGAGCATGACATTGGAATATCGCTTTGACTTTTGGCTTTATTATAACAAGATCTTATACGAAGTGTAGTGCATTGAAGTTTCTCAAATTATCATTCTAAGATGCTGAAAATATTGGCGGTTGTTATCTTGTACCACGGGTGATTTGTAGTTCAGTCTCTTTGATAATTTTCGGTTATCCTGGCGAGTTCTCGGCGATATAACCGTAGTGGGTGCTCGCACGATAGCGTGATCCAATTTGTCGAAGAATGCGCTATCGCGGGTAACTGCGAGACGGTGCAAGAAGACGATGGAAAGGGTTAGATGGGGCCCCGGAGAGGCGGCGGGACGATAGTGGCGATGAGGGACGCGAGATGCAGAGAGGGCAGGCAATTAATACGACGCGGAGGCATGCACGTCGGCAGGCAACGCCGAAGACTCGCTTCATTAGGGCCCGAACGAAGGGTTGATTTTTACCCCGAAAATCCTCCTACCGCCGGCTCATTGGTTTCCAATTATCGAAATGCCGTCGCCTTAGGGCATTCTTGTCTTGCTCCGTAATTCTCCTCCACCTCCTCCCCCTCCCCGCGCTATTCGCCAAACCTTTATCAATATCTTTGCAAATGTGGTTTCATTTATTGAACAAATATATTTGGCGTTGATTTTGAGTGGCGATTGTACGCGAGGAAATTATTTTACCTCAAATCTGATTGCATCGTCCAATTGCAATCGATTTGGATGGAGATAACAGAAGGTCGATGCACGTTGAAATCCATTTCGAAATAGCCAAGTTTCAAGACATTGTTTTATACGGACTGTCAAACTAAATTTTAACTTATCTTAAAAGATTTAAAAATCCTATTTTTCAGATAGTTTTCGATGGCTACGTTGACATCGTGCGTTTAGACCTATACGATAAGTTTTTTGTTTAATCTACAGGATAAACAAGGACATCTATTGTATATAGTCCGCAATCGAAATGCACGGTGTAAACGTAATCATCGTGTGTAGAGCAAGGATTTAAAAAAGTTTATCCTGAAAATAACTGCAGTGAAGTTATTAGTTTCAATTTGTTTTTTTTTTTCAATTGAAATGTTTAAACATTTTAATTTCCTCTCGTTATTCTTATCTTCTTTCTTTTCTTTATTTTTCTATTTTTTATGTCACGTGAGATGCAATTCCATTTATACTATTTTAGTTGTATAGCAAATATATTCGTCATTGATCCTATGAATTTATGAAAGCATTTTGGTTTGATTTCTGAGGACAGTAAAAGGTCGATGCACTTTAAATTGGAGAAATACTTGAAATACGTGCTTGATGAAGTTCATTTTGAGTTGTTTAATTTTAGGAGCTTTATAGGAAACTACCTAACTAGCAAAAGTATCATCGTGGCACATACATCTCACAATTTTCTTTCTTATTATTAATACGTAAATACATTTTAATTGCAAATATAACTCTTCTCAATTAAATTACTGTAGTATTTAGAATTCAGGGATTCTTCCATTCGACAATGCTCGTTATCTATTCTTGATTCTCTTTTCTCTTGTCAGTCCCGCGAGACGAGATGTAGAAAATAGCGTCGGTTCAACAACATTTCGCGAGCATCGAGACCAGCAAGGAATATATGTTATTAAAGCTGCCGTACGTTCGAAACGAGAGGGAACCGAAAGCAGCTAAATGTCACATCGAGCATGGACCCCAGCACTTTTGCAGAATTTTCAAAATTCAACGCGGTCAGAGGGGAATGGCAGGAGTTTCTCTACATATGAAAAGGGGGGAGGGGGCAAGAGGGAACGGGTGGGACTAGTGAGCCTGGGAATAAAGCCTGGAGATCGGAGTCACCGACGGCTCCCGGAGCCAGTAGGAATCTCGGAATCCCCACGTCGTGCTTCCGCACCTGTTTTCCGGTGCATCGAAAAAGAGGCGGGCGTTCTTACGCTCGGCGACGGACCAGGCGAGGCGAGGTAGTGCGAACGAGAAGAAGAAGAAGTGGCGTGGTGAGGAAGGCGGAAGAGAAGCCATGAGGTGGCGGGTGATGGAGGAGGAGGAGGAAGAAGTGGAGGATGGCGGATCAAGAGAAGGAGCATGAGGAGAAAGAGGTGGTAGAGGAGGAAGTGGAGGAGGAGGAGGAGGAGGATGACGAAGAAGAAGGACGAGGAGGAGGAGGAGGAGGAGGAGGAGGAAGAGGTAGAAGAGGACGAGAGGGATGGCCGGGGGTGACTAGGCGGGGGTAGTCCAATCAGAGCTGAGTACGGGTGGGGCAGAACACCTCCGCCCTCTCCCGCACGTTACCTCCCGTGGCTCTCCGCAACCCTCCTGGTCCTCGGAATGCGCCGGAACCAGCGCTACCTCCGAGCAGGACCACTACCATCCACCCTCCCCCCGCGTTGGATACCTACTCCACCTTCACCTCCTCCCACGTAACCTAGCCTCCTCCGAAACCCCCGCGGCTCCTCCTGGCGGCTGCCCAAGACAAGTGCCCGCGAGAGATTCTCACGGCATGAGCGGGGATCGTTACGTACCACCGACGGCGAGGATATCCACGGCCGAGAGGATCTCCACGACGATTTCCGCGCGTACGCGATCCTAAAGCCCTCCACGCACGCACGCACGAACGAACGAACGAACGCACGCACGCACGCACTAAACTTACGCATTCACGCAATGCCCGCCGCGGCTGGGGACGGCCTGCGTTCACTCACTCATCAGGCCGTGATCTCTGAGGTGGTGTGATTAAGCATCTCCGTTTTGGCTGAAAAGAAACGATAACTTGCTGGTACTCCGAAATCGTCGCAGTAAGTAATGTTCATCGGATACTTTCATTTCTCGACGCATCGTGTTTAATTTAAGTTCTCCAGATTGTGATTGTCTCTCTTTTTCTTCGTTCCATAATTCACATTATGAATTAGATTCTTTCACTATAGATTTAAATTCTTCTATAATTAAAAGACTTTTTTCTCAATAAACTCTCGTGGTTTAATTAATTTATTTAATAATATGTTCATATAATAAAGTATAAAGTATAATAAAAATATTTATATATTTAATAAATAACATTTTTTACATTAAACCTCTTTTCAATCTAATAAACAATTAAAGTATATCGAAAACGGATACAATTAACAGTATTATACATAATAGATTATTGCAGTTTACTTGTTCTGTATATATTTATCAAATCTCTAGTTAAAATCAATTTGTTTATTTATTTTATCATAATTTTGAATTGTAAAAGCAGCAAGTAAAAAAATGTATATTTTTAACTAATATGTACATTAGGAGCATAAAAATAATATTTAAATTAAGTTTCGATCATTCCATTAGTGAATTATTTTTATATGAAGAAAACGTAAATGAAATATGGGAGTGAAAGGGTGGGAATAATAAATGCCATTCGATTGTCCGATATAAGATACGTGGAACGTTTCTTTTCACTGCATTGTTGAAATCAATCCGGAGGTGCTTGGCTGCGAAGGGTGGAAATAGTGTTTGCGCGTACGGTCGGATAAACACCTGTCGATAGAAAGAGAGTAATCGGGCAAGGCCATAGACCGAGAAGGGAAGCAGCTACATGTGCACGGATTGCTCGACCGAAACGCGAGTGATTCGATCTTTTCTGAACCATTGCGTTCGATTTGTTTCGCTAAAATATCACCGTTGAACTCTCTCTTGGAACATGCAGTACCGAAACATATGAAATCTTCTAAGATCGCTTACTTCTATCATCAATAATGTTCACCAATAATGGTCTAAATTAGGTATTCTTCGTTGTCTTTACTTAAAACGTAAGAAATATACAATTATACTTTTCGAAGTATCAGTTTGTTAATTATAAGTCTTTCTTTAGCTGAACTTCTTGCATTGTTTATCTTTTTTTTTCTCCAACGTGAAGAGAAAAGGTGTAAGAAGTTCAGTTAAAAAGAAGGCCTTATATTTAATAACATGGTATTTCATTTTTTTAATACAAAAGTACTTTATTATTGTCATTTTATACAAAAGTATTTTATTATTATCATGAGATACTTAATGATATATTTTTAATGTACACATATTAGAAGTATATCATTAAGTATCTTTTATAATATATTGTATATATAAAAAAATATTACATACTGCGACATGCATAATAGCTAATGAACGAATTTAGCAATGAAAATTGAACTAAATATTTTTAAATTAAGGTACTTTTAAACTAATTTTTTAAAATAAAAATGATTTTCATAATATTTTCATAATAGATTATTTACAAATTGATATTGTTTTTTGTTTAACACAAAATCTAGCATTATTTCAAGTTTCTCTTTGCAATAATAAAATTTAAATCAAGAACAAACATGTTGTCTCTATTAATGACAAATGACGCGATTAAAGTACATGATATATAAAGAATACAAAATACATCATGTATGCAAAATAGATCACGTGCATGCCTGTTTGTGTTGACAGTCGCGTTCTTGGATTCGTTAAGATATTCTTATCAAAGTTAGTTACGTATCACGTAGAAAGACAAAATGGATAGGACGTGGAAGTAGGGCGATGAGATTATCTCGGCCAATATAGCAAATGGTTCGGAATGACTGCAATTATTTCGCGATGCGTGTTCTCAGTGCCGATTGGGTGACTGTCCCGTAATAAAGGGAGCCGAAGTCCTTGTTAGATACACATACGTATATCTTTGCCGTGTTTCTCTATGCGATGAAATAAACAAGAAATGAAAGAGAAGTCTCATTAATTGCAAATTGCATAATAAAATTAGTAATTTATTTTGAGTCATGAAAATAATCTATTGAATATTTTATTTTTATTTTAAAATTGCATATATAAGAAATCGATGAGACTTTTAATTTTTAATATCGAAATATATAGTGAATGTAAAGAAGGAAGACATGTGCACTAAGAACTCTGCAATATGAAATATTATTAATGAGAGTTTTTAATTAATAATTAATTTTGTGATATGAGAATCAGTGAACGTTTAAAAAATAATCATTCATGATAGTTTGAATTACTTGGATTAATATAACTATATTCGTGAATATAACTATATTGTGAAATGTTCATCGAGATTCGTGCGTCCCTTTATGCTCTAGTGTCGGTTCTTAATGGCTCTTTATGGATCACGACAGACAAGCGCGTGTGTACGTTTTCACGAGACAATGTAGACTATAGCTACGCAGAACTTACCAGAGGAGACGCTTTATCGTGCCGGCTCGCACGTATACATTTATATTTAAGAGGGAGGACGAAACTTTGCTGACAACATGGCCGACACGACTCTGGGCTTTTCTACTCGCCATTCTGTCTCTCTCTCTCTCTCCCTCTCTCTCTCTCTCTCTCTCTCTCTCTCTATTTCTCTTTTCGTCGCCTCTTGCAAGGACAGCCTTTATTCTATTCTCACCGTTACTACGTTGGTGAGAACCGCCTACTTGCAGCATGCTCCGCCAAGTAATTTTCGAGAGGAAAAAAGAGCGTGATCTCTGTATAGTACAACTGTTACGACAACGCGTTCGTGGATTTTCTTCGACGAATAAATATAATTGTGCTCGGAATACTTGAGATATCTTGCGATGCTTTTTACGAAAATTTCGATTCGGAAGTTACGATATAAAATGTCAAGTATCATAACGACGAGTTAATGGAACTGCTGGGAAAATGGGTTTAATGACTAAAGTTGAAGTTCGCCCAAGAAAATCTCAGAGAAAGTATAATAGCGTATGAGAATAAGTACTTTTCGATGACCATGAGGGTCATGGGAGTAAATTGAAACGGAAGTGAACCAGCAACTTTTTCATTTAACATTCGGTTCTAACTCAATTTACTCA
>Ga0157363_1000718_pt1 | contig 25907 bp, 19 predicted proteins | sample AttsexASBM1_FD_111477 | JGI IMG/M metagenome (GOLD analysis project Ga0157363, IMG submission 111477) | Fungus gardens microbial communities from leaf cutter ant in Ribeirão Preto, State of São Paulo, Brazil - Atta sexdens ASBM1 | ecosystem: Host-associated > Fungi > Mycelium > Unclassified ... | reverse complement strand
GAAGCGGTCACGATCTGCCCACAGCGGGTTAGTCGGATTGTGGTTCAGGAAGTCACGCCACAGCACTTCGGCGATGTCCGCCATGCCCATAGGGGCACCAGGATGTCCCGATTTGGCTTTTTGTACTGCATCCATACTTAACGCGCGAATGGCGTTGGCAAGCTCTTTACGAGAGGGCATCTTCTACTCCAGGTCGGATTAATGCTCCGCCGCGCTTAACGTATTGTAATTAATCAGTTATCAGGCGAAGCGAGAAAAAAGTCGCACATCAATGTACATGAAACGCAGGGCAAAAGTACATGTGTCGACGTGCTAAATAGCGGGTAAACGGTTGCAATTCGGGGCTTGTCTGCTAGCCAGTGAACAGGATGCGAGCTATAAACAAAGCGTTTGAACACCGATCTCAATTTCAGGTGTTTGTTTTCTCTACCTTGTTACGCAAAGGACCTCTCAATGAAAATCCGCGCCACAACTCTTGCTGTGGGAATCGCTTCGCTGCTGAGCGGCTGCGAAGGAATGGACAACAACGCGCTGCTGCAATCCGGCGCGCAGGCTTACCAGGCTTATACGTTGAATGATTCACAAGTGAAGCAGCTGAGCGATCAGTCTTGTGCCCAGATGGACAAAGACAACCAGCTCGCGCCTGCCAACAGTGAATATCAGCTGCGCCTGAATAAAATCGCCGCTGCGCTGGGCGATAACATCAATGGTGTGCCAGCCAACTACAAAGTCTATCTGACCAAAGATGTGAATGCGTGGGCGATGGCCAACGGCTGCATCCGCGTTTACAGCGGCTTGATGGATATGATGACGGATAACGAAGTGGAAGGTGTGCTCGGCCACGAAATGGGCCACGTCGCGCTCGGCCATACGCGCAAAGCGATGCAGGTTGCCTACGCCACCACGGCGGCGCGCACTGCAGCGGCCTCGGTTGGCGGCGTGATTGGCCAGCTGTCGCAATCACAACTGGGCGATCTGAGTGAGAAGCTGGTCAATGCGCAGTTCTCTCAGACGCAGGAATCGCAGGCGGATGATTACTCTTATGACCTGCTGAAAAAGCGCGGTGTTAATCCACTCGGCTTAGCCACCAGTTTCGAGAAGCTGGCAAAAATGCAGCAAGGGCAATCCAGCTCGATGTTTGATTCGCATCCGGATTCCGCAGCACGCGCACAGCATATCCGTGATCGTATTGCGGCAGATGGCAAATAATCGGCCATAAAAAGGAGCGCCTTGCGCGCTCCTCTTCTCAGCTTCAACAGCTAGCGCTTAAACAGATTATCCACCATCGAACCCAAATCCATCTGGTTGTTGTGCAGACTCTGCTCATCCAGTTGACCTTGTGGCGACATCTTATCGATCAACTGCGGCAACAGCGCCGCCAGCGTGCCGGAAGCGCCATTCACATCGGTGCCCAGCTTATCGGCCAGCGACTGCAACTCCTCCTGACCGAAAGCACCCTGAATCTCACCGCCACCGACCTGTTGATTGCCGCCAGTGCCGATCCACGACCCCAGCACCTCACCAAGCCCGCCCTGTTGAAACTTCTGCAGCAGCACTTCGATTCCGCCCTGCTCCTGCACCCAATTCCAGATCGCCTGCAACTGACCCAACTGATTGCCTTGCCCGTTGCCGTTCCCCAGCGAACCTACTAATTCATCCAGAAAGCCCATGGTGACCTCCAAAGATTCTCAAACCGTAATTAACGAAGCGATTAATGACGTACGCATCAAAGTATAGCCACGCGCAGCCGATAACGAATTGTCACCGTTAAGTTGTTGAGCCGTTGATGCGAGAAGCGTGACAATAGTCTGAACTCGCCAGGCGGGGCCATGTCATAGTGAACATGGTCTACACTGACCGTTTGTTTGCAGGCGATATCAGAGAGAGTCACTGGAGCACCACATACTATGTTGACCATTCTGATTATTCTCGCCGTCGTTATCGCGATTGTGCTGATTGGCGCGTATCTGGTGATACGTTCCGCAGCCAAAGATGTGAATGACGATTACTAGGAACCGGGGACGTCGAGGGCAATGGATCGCCCCATCAGCTATCACCCTTTCTTAATCACTCCGCGCCGCTCGAAACAAATCCCAACCCACTTCACAGATTGACATCATTGCTATCAATGCGCGTTGAGAAAGGACGATAAACATCAGTAGACGAATTCGCGTGGAGAATGAGAAAGCAGAAACGTGATGAGAAAGCTCAGAAGCGATGAATGTCCCTGGAAGGATGATTCTGAATTAGCGGGCGAAGCAAGATTTCTGTCATAAATAAAATGTAGCGTGGTTCAAAGACTCTGACTGGAGCCACTTATGTTGACAATTATCATCATTAGCGCAGTGACGTTATTAGCGGTTGCCGGATTCGCCGTAGTGCGTTCAGCCAGCAACGATATCAACAACAACTATTGAGTTGAGGACAAGACCATCGCCCTGCCCTCATCTGGATTAACCTTTATTTGCAGCCTGCACGTGCAGCATATCCAGCGCCAGCGTAGCAGCCGCCAGTGAAGTCAAATCAGCGTGGTCATAACCCGGTGCCACTTCCACCAGATCCATCCCGACGATGTTCATACCCTGTAAGCCACGAATCAACTTGGTAGCTTTATCGCTGGTCAGTCCGCCGATCACTGGCGTGCCAGTGCCCGGTGCGTGCGCCGGATCCAGACAGTCGATATCAAAGGTCAGATACACCGGCAGATCGCCCACGGTGCGTTTCACTTCAGCCAGAATATCATCGACGCTGCGGTCATTAACCTGTGCTGCATCCAGCACGTTGAAGCCAAGGCTCTTGTCGAACTCAGTACGGATACCAATCTGCACCGAATGATTCGGATCGATCAGACCTTCTTTCGGCGCGGTGAAGAACATAGTGCCGTGGTCGAAGGTTGGACCGTTAGAGTAGGTATCAGTGTGCGCATCAAAGTGCACCAGTGCCATCTTACCGAAGTGTTTGGCGTGGGCGCGCAACAGCGGCAGCGTAACGTAGTGGTCACCCCCAAAAGTCAGCATACGCTTACCGTTTGCCAGCAACTTCTCAGCGTGAGCCTGCAGTTTGTCAGAGAGATCCTGTGAATCACCGAATGCGTAAACGAGGTCACCGCAATCCACCACGTTCAGGCGCTGACGCAGGTCAAAATCCCACGGCCAGCGGCAACCTTCCCATGCGAGATTAGTAGAGATCTGGCGAATCGCGCCCGGCCCTAAACGGCTGCCCGGACGACCTGAAGTTGCGGCATCGAAAGGTACACCAGTGATCACCCACTCAGCATCGCTGTCGTAAGGCTGGAAGTTCACCGGGAAGCGCATGAAACCGAAGGCGTTAGAAACCAGGGAGTTATCGTACTGATTGCCCAGGGTGTTATACATAACTTGTCCTCTTTAGATCCGTGAGTCGTTTAGCCACTAAGGTATAGATGAAAAAAATCCCCTCCGCGTCGTTAGGCCCGACGAGGAAGGGATTTGTTGTGCATGATTATCGCGAAGAATCAGGCGACCTGCAATCGTCACTTTTCAAATGTAACAACTACTACTTTTTGTAAAATTCAGTGGATTGTCTCGTGAATGAATTGATTAGCAGTGTTGATTTCATGATGCAGAGTAAGGTCAAGAACAGAAACGAACTTAAGCATTAAATTCATTATATTCAGTAAGTTGAGTTAAAGAAGGCGCAATAATTAGTTCAATAGGCCTTACAGATAATTTGCAAAATATTAATAGACGAAAACGTTTAGGATTATTTCGACATGATCTGTAACTTACCACGTCAAAATTAGGGAAAATTCTTACAGACAAGCAGGGATCGGCTGTTCAAGTGGATGGATCCATATCAACGACAAACCATCTAATTGTTCAAAATGGCATCACGCCTTTCGTGTATTCATCAGCTCTAATCTTTTGAAATTACGTAAAATATGCTGATTATTTCAGCACCCTCGTCTGAAAAACTATAAACCTCCCCCTACACCGCCCGTATTGCGTCCAGTGCATTGGTAGCTGTTAAGCCAGGGGCGGTAGCGTGTAAAAATCTCACCCAATTCAAATGAGTTAAATCTATGGCCAGAAGTGGATTCGAAGTCCAGCAAGCTGCCGTTAAAGCCTTGTTTTTGCGTGAAATACGCACCCGTTTTGGAAAGTTTCGCCTGGGTTATTTTTGGGCGATTTTAGAGCCGTCTGCACATTTGCTGGTGCTGCTGGGCATATTTGGTTTTGTTATGCACCGCACCATGCCGGATATATCATTCCCGGTATTCCTGCTGAATGGCATTATTCCGTACTTTATTTTCAGTAATATTACAAACCGCTCAGTAGGTGCGATTGAAGCTAACCAAGGGCTGTTTAATTACCGTCCGGTAAAGCCGATCGACACCATTATGGCCCGCGCACTGCTAGAAACGCTGATTTATGCCGCCGTTTATATTCTGCTGATGGTGGTAGTGTGGATGGCTGGTGAATACTTTGAAGTGACCAACCTGCTGCAATTAGTTGCGACATGGGGATTGCTGATTCTATTTTCTTGCGGGATTGGATTAGTCTTTATGGTAGTGGGAAGAACCTTTGCCGAAACCCAAAAGTTTTTACCAATACTGCTTAAACCACTCTATTTTATTTCCTGCATTATGTTCCCTTTGCACTCCATTCCAACAGATTACTGGCCTTATTTGTTATGGAACCCTTTGGTTCATGCAGTTGAACTCAGCCGTGAAGCGGTAATGCCGGGTTATGTGAGTGAAGGTGTAAGTCTCAGTTATCTAGCGATTTGTACCTTAGTCACGGTATTTGCTGGCCTTGCGTTATATCGCAATCGTGAGGAGGCAATGCTGACATCATGATTAAAATAGAAAATTTAACAAAGTCATACCGTACTCCCCAAGGCCGTCATTATGTTTTCAAAGACCTAAATATTGAGATACCAAGTGGTAAGAGTGTAGCGCTTATAGGTCGTAATGGTGCGGGTAAATCAACTTTACTTCGGATGATTGGCGGCATCGACCGTCCTGATAGCGGCTCCATCACCACCGATAAAACTATCTCATGGCCGGTAGGACTTTCTGGTGGCTTTCAGGGTAGTTTGACAGGACGGGAAAATGTAAAGTTCGTCGCCCGGTTATATGCAAAGCAGGAAGAATTAAAAGAAAAGGTAGCATTTGTTAAAGATTTTGCCGAACTTGGGAAATATTTTGACATGCCAATTAAAACCTATTCTTCTGGTATGAAATCACGACTGGGTTTTGGTTTAAGCATGGCTTTTAATTTTGATTATTATTTAGTTGATGAAGTTACGGCAGTTGGGGATGCAAGATTTAGAGATAAATGTTCTGATATCTTTAAAAAGAAGAGCCAGAAATCAAACATTTTAATGGTTTCACATAGCTTAAATTCGCTTCAGGAGCACTGTGATATCGCTCTGTACTTTAAGCCAGATAAGAGCATTAACGTCTATATGTCGATAGACACGGCAATTAAAGATTATAAAAATGAGATTTACCAGAAATGAAATATAATAAATCGAATGCTGATTTGTGCGTATTGGTTGGTGAGAAAGGAGGTGTGCAGGCTCGAGACAATGGCTTTGCATTTTTCAAACATAGAATTGAATCTGGTTATAAAAACACATATTTCGTATTTCAAGAGAAAAACTTAGACATTGAATACTTAAATAAGTATAAGGGAAACATAGTCTTAAAAAACAGTAATAAGCATAAAAAATTATTCTCCACTGCAGACTACCTTATGGTTAATGATGGGTATCTAGATGTTTTTCCAGATACTAAGCACTCTCCTCTTAGTCAAGGATGGGCACCTATAATATATATGCAGCATGGCATCATTTCTTATAAGAGAGTTTTTTTTCATAAAGGTCATTACAATGGAAGAATAAGATATTTTTCAACATCCCTTGAATCTGAAAACATAATTGTAAGGAACTCTTTACAAAATAAAAGGGATTTGGCATTAACCAAAAAATTACTCTCAAAATACAAAATACCTAATTTCTCTTCATTTTACTCGCGCAACGATTTAATAGACACTTACAATGATATTCTTGAAAAATATTATAAGAATGAAAAAACCGTAAACCCAGATGATTTACAAAGCTTAAAAACCCTCATCAATAACATCGGCTTCCTTGAAGAGAGAGTAATAAACTGTGGATTATCTCGTCATGAACTCTTGAAGGAGACAATAAAAGATGGAAATAATGTATTATTCTTTTTTACATGGAGAGATGAATGGGTTAAGCCGGAAAGTAATGAATTCATTGCGTTAGTAAGTAAAATCATCAATAGCAAAGAAATCAACAAATTCATTAGTAAGCATAATTTGAAAGCCACCTTTTATCTTCATGAGAAAATTACACACCTCAAAGATAAGCTGGAGAAAACATATGGTAGAAAAATAACATTCACCGGAGGAGACGATTTCTCCGATGTTTTAACCAAGACGAAAATATGTATAACTGATTACTCCTCTGTAGCATTTGAATTTAATTTATTAAAAACACCAGTGATATTTCTTCACTTCGATTATGACCATTACAAAAATCAAAGAGGTCATTATCTAAAATCCCCATATGATTTTAAAGGAAAGGTCGTATGTGGCTTGACCGAACTTGAATCATTCCTATCTTCAAAAAACATATTATCTAGCTTAAAATCAGCTGCTACCAAGAACTACATATCATTAAAAAAGGACTACGTGAATTACGGGAAAACCAATTATTTGTTAGATGAAGTAATATCCGAACGTCAAAAACATTTAGTGTATTTTTGCTATAATATTTATGGCGTGGGAGGAACAGTTCAAACTGTAATTAACCAAGCCAACTATTTAGTTAAGAGTGGATTTCAAGTTTCTATTATTTCTTTGAGAAGGACTTCTGACACTCCTAAACTTCACCTTGACCCAAGTGTTAGAATTGAATATCTTAATGATGTACGAAGCAAAGGTAAACATAGAAGTAGATTAGACAATTTCCTAGCTCAATTCCCTTCAAAAAAATTCAAGAAGTCTGAAGATCTTTACTTAGGCCTTTCATTATTAACAGACATTAAGCTAACCAGAATAATTAAAACATTGAAAAATTCAATTTTAATAGGGACTTTTCCAGGCCTTTGCACAAATTTAATTAAATATAGCAATAAGTCAAATAAAATAATAATACAAGAACATAGGGAATTAAGTTCACATAGTGATGAAATTAAGAAAAGCATTCTTGAATTTTATCCATTAGCACATAAAGTAGTAACTTTAACCATTCATCAAAAAAATGAATATGCAAACAACAAACTAAAAAACCTTGCTATTATTCCTAATGGCCTTGAAGATAAACTTCAATTCATAAAATCAAATACCCACAATGAAAACAAAAATAGAATTGTTTCGTTTGGGCGCTTAGTTGAGATGAAACAATTTGATTTTCTCATCGATTCATTTTCGTTAATAGCTAATGACTTCCCTGAGTGGACTTTAGATATTTATGGTGACGGCGATCAAAAAGATAATCTCTTAGAGAAAATTAAAGAATTAGATCTTGTTGAGCAAGTACGAATTTATCCCTCAACAGCTTTAGTTTATGAAGAACTATATAATTGTTCTTTTTGTGCTTTAACTTCTCAGAAAGAAGCCTTTGGAATGGTATATATAGAAAGCTTCTGCATGGGAAAACCCGTGATAAGTTACGACATAGGTTATGGACCTAAAGAGTTTCTCAAAGATAATTACAATTGTTTAGTCTCCCCATGTTTTAATATAGAGCATTATTCAAAACAAATGAGAAAATTAATGACAGATGAAAAAAAGAGACTTCAACTTGGTGAAAATGCCAGGAAAACATTTTTAGAAAATTATGAAATATCGAAAGTTATGCATAAGTTTTTATTAGAGGTAGAATGATGTCAAAATTATCTAAGCTCGTTAGAACTCCTGGTTTATATTTTTATGACGCATTAAGTAATAAAACTCAAAAAAAACAAAGAATAAGAGAAATTAATGACGATTTGAATAAAAAAAACCCAGTTAAAATTAAAAAAAAATTAAACTTAACACCGTCGTTAATGCTAGAAAGCACCATCCATTTAGTTATCCTTGATAACTTAACGAAAGGACATGAATTTAAAGGTGAACTATTAAAATATCAATACAGATCTTTTATCAAATACACTAATATTGAGAAAATATCATATATATCTGAAGACATAGCAATTACGCCTTGGAAAACAACCATATACTTGTCCTACCAAGATTTTTATGACAAAGTAATATTAAACACCCCTCCTAAAATTGTATCTTATATCTTCATTGACCTGCACTTTCTTTTCCTAAGAAAAATAAACAACCTAGACTTCTTAACTAACATTGGTTCTCCATGTATTTTCAATGGAAACACCCCATTAAAAAATGAACTTGTCATAAATGCACTAAAAGAATCATTTAGTAATAATGAAAACAGAATGTCTACCGCACTAAATTTCTGTTGTACAAACAACATGTATTTAATTCAATATAATGAATACAGAAAAAAATTCAGAACCGTAGAGGAATATTTATATGAATTCATTCCTCAGATAAGCACCTGGAATGCAAACGAGATGCAAATTAAAGAAAACCCTATTCAATTTGCTTACTTAGATCATGGGTTTGTGGAAAAGTTTATATGGATATTATCCATACATGGCTCAGTAAAATGCCCACCAGCTATAAATTTCAGAAACATTAATGATAGCTACAACGCCTATAATTCATTTTTAAAAACCATTGTACCGCATGAAGTTGAATATGAAAGTCACTTCAAACTAAAATCAGAAGATAAACGGTTAAAACTTGAAAAGAAAAGCTCTAAAACTAATAAAAAATCCAGCGCTATTTTTTAGAGATTATTTACTTAAAAAAAACCCACTAGTGTTGAATCAAAACAATATAACACTCGGAACGGAAAATATTATAATAAATAGCCAGGCTTCTAATAAGTCGCAATTTAGCCCTGACTTCCCAATTGATGCCGTATATACATACGTCGACTCAACCAATAAAGAATGGAGTGAAAATCTTAAGAATTTTAAAAAACCTTGTGATAAATTAGAAGCACATGCATTGGAAGATTCGAGGTTTACCAGTCATGATGAAATATTTTTTTCTTTAACAAGTTTAGAGAAATTCGCGCCATGGATTAGAAAAATATATATCATAACTGATAAACAAAACCCTAAAATACCAAAATCGATTGAAAGCAAAGTAAAAATAGTTGATCACAGCGAAATAATCCCACATAAGTACCTCCCAACCTTTAACTCTCACGTTATCGAGGCTTACTTACACAATGTCCCAGGGTTAAGTGAAAACTTCATATATTTTAATGACGATTTTTTTATAGCAAGAGCATTATCTTCATCTCATTTCTTTCGTTCAAATGGAATCGCTAGTTTATTTGTAAGTGATAAGAAAATAAACGAAATGCTTATAAAAGGACGGAAAACTGCAACATTAACTGCATGTGTTAACTGCAACTTAATTTTAAAATCAGAGTATAATGTTTGTTTCAATAACACCTTAACCCATACTTACGTCCCGTTAAAAAAGAGCGTTTATATTAATGCCCATGATATTTTTGAAAAGGAAATAAAAGAATTTTCACAAAATAAATTCAGATCCTCAAATGATTTAAATATGGCGACATTTTTAGTTCCTTATATGCAATATATTTTAGCAAAATCAACCCCAGAAACAGATATTTGCTCATATTTCAACATAAGGTCACCGCATGCATACCTCCACTATCAAAATTTATTAATCGCAAAACAAGAAAATAACTTGCCACATTCTTTTTGTGCAAATGACTTTAGTTCAGCCGAATTTGGAAATTCAGATTACGCAATTAAATTGGGGTCTTTCCTAGCGGAATTCTATGATGTAAAATTAACATAGCACAACTTACTTTAAATTTTAAATAAAAGCATATCAAGCAGGATAAAAATGAGTTTTGAAGAAAAGAAATACACAGCTAGAAATGGAATGGAAATAACTTATATTGAAGATCCGTATCCCGTTGAAAATGGATATGGTGAGACAAAACTACTTATTGTTTTTCAATCGCTAGGTGATGAGAAATCTGATGACCCCATTAAGAGGTACCCCTACACTTTATTATCAGGCTTACGCTATTTAAACTGTAGAAAATTATATATCAAAGATGATGCAGGACATGTAGGAAACTATTATTTAGGTATGAATGGAGAATTCAAGACGAAAGAGGCGGTAATGGAGTTAATTAAGTCCACAATCCAAAAGTATAAAATATTGAAAAAAGATATAACATTCTTTGGTTTTTCCAAAGGTGGCTATGCTGCTCTGTTGTTTTCACATGAAATACCATCAAATACAGTCATATCTGCAGTTCCCCAATTTGACCTTGTAAAATGGATTGATAACTACAAACCTCATCTATCTTACATATATCCTACTAATGCAACATCTACACAAAAAGAAGTCTACTCCAACTACTTAGGACACACTATTTCAAATTCAATTCATTCGCCTGAAAAAATATACATAATAACATCACGGAACGATGACACATACAAAGAACATATAAAACCATTACTACAATGCCTGTCGGATAAAAACGAATCAAAAGTTTGTATTTTCTATAATGACGAATACTATGTGACTCAACATAATAATGTAGTAAAAAACTCTATGAATGAGATCTTAGCTATTCTTTCTTACGAAATATCATCTGAAAAAATAAAAAAATTCTTTTATTAACCCTAGGGTGTACGGCCTCAAAATTAGTGCTTTGCTATTTCAATAATCAGATCATAGAATCTATAGAGTTCACACCTATAGATTCATCAACCGCTTCTCCATTTACGACAAATAGCTTTCGCTCTTTCTTTTTAAACGACTCATAATAAACTGCATTAATTTGCGTGGTAGTTTTTAGATAAGCTTTGAATACTAACAACAGTTTTTTATTAATTTTGAAATTAGAGTTCCAAAAATCATTTAAGTGACCTTGAAAGGTCAGGCCTTTTATATCATATAGTGCATCACCCATAACTTTTAATGGCTTATGATGTATAAGTGCTGAGAGGCCTGCGGTACTGTTTATTGTTATAACTGCTCTAGAGTGGGCTAATAATTCAGGCATAGGCAAGTCATGCACATAAATAACTCTTCCTGTAACACTAAATTTTTCACATAATCGTTTAATTAATGGGCTATACAAACGATGACCTCGATCCATAGGGTGATGTTTAATCACTAAAAAACTGTCTTTTGAAGCTCGGCGTGAAAATGAGTAAATAACATCATTAATGTAGTCCCTTACATCATTATAAGGACTATGATTGCGGATCTGACTATCATTATAAACTTGCAAAATAGCGAGAAAATACCGCTGATCCAGACTGCTTTGCAAATGTGATAACACATTCCGCTGACGCCAGCCGTACCACTGCTTGCGCCAGTATGCTCTGATCCAACACTGTGCCTCATACCACGGCGAAAAAGATTTGTGATGCCGATACTCATGGAATACATGTCGATAGCGCCAGCCGACCAGATAATACCAGGTCGCATGTCCGATACGTTTCATGGCTGAGGGCTTAAGCTTCTCAACTTCCATTGGCGGCATTTCTGGCAAACGGCGATAGAACTCAGGATCGCGCGGCAAGGAAGAGAATGCATTCACCCCGCCCTCTTCTACCGTAATGAAGTGCGGACGCAAATAGCCCTCTTCAAATGCGATAAAACGAATCCCTTTCGCTTTTGCCCAGCGCTTGGCAGCCTGATGCATCGGGCGGCAATCGCCAAAGCAAAGAATCGTGTCGAAGTCATATTCTTTGTGCGTATCACGCAGCCATGAAGGAAATTCTTTTGGTGTTTTAAGATAAGGCAGATATTTACGCTGACGACAGTAAAAACGATCCCCACCGTTAAATATTACATTAACAGCTTCACGCTCTAGCGATTCAAGCCACTCAGCGACATCATTGAAGAAAGGTCCCATTGGCCCTTGCAGCAATAGATATTTCTTCCCAGATAACAACTTTTTCAATGCGTTATTGTGCATTGCTTTCAACCTTTTATTATTTTACTTAAAGGATCTAATTTTTATTTGCATTAAGGTCATGGCTTTACGTAATTGTCTGGAAAAATATTCCAGCCTACTTTTCTGGATAACCATATTTCCACGCGGGGCGTTAATCAGTAATTCTGCCGCTTCCTCTGCGCTTATCGCCGTGAGTCGTAATGGGTGGATATACGTCGGATAAGCAATCAACGCCTGGTAGATCACATCTGCAAGCCCCAACTTGCGTTTGCGCCTTGCACAGACATGCTCATCATTGGTTAACCCCCATCCGGCGTAAAATGGCATGCCATAGCAATGCACTTGCTTGCCATGCAACAGCGCTTCAAAGCCGGAGAGTGAAGTCATGGTATGCAGTTCATCTGCCATCTGGATGCACTGAATGACATCAGCATCCAGCGCCTGATAGTCCGCCAATTGCGTCACCACTTCCGCCGGAATATCCCCTTTGCGATTGCCTACCAGCACATCAGGGTGTGGCTTATAAATGATGAAAGCATCGGGATTACGCTCACGAACCGTGCGCAGTAATGACAGATTGGTGTTGATGGAAAGCGTACCCGTTTGAATTGAGGCATCATCCTCAACCTGGCCGGGCACCAGCAGAATCCGCTTACCCTGCGAACCTTGCGGCAGGGCAAAATCCGCCCCTAAGTTGTATTTACTCAGTTTGCTCTCAGCCAAACGCTGATGCAGTTTCTCTGCTCGCAACTGTTGTGCCAGCGTCAGTTCGCTATGGTTTAGCATCACTTCGAGATCGCTGCTGCGTGTGGCGTCGTAATAGATGCCGCGCTTATCCAATACCAGAGAAAGTGGCGGTAGCAAGTCTGAACCCAAACCTGAAGAGCGCAGGAAACCATCTTCCATCCGCCATAACGGCAGCTGGCGTAATCTTGCTTTCTCCTGCCAGCGTTGCTCGCCTCGTACTCCCCACACCACACATGCAGTAGCAGCACGGCAATGGCGGGAAAAACTCAGCTTATTGGCGGTGGTATGTAAAAACGGTTTGAGGATGGTGGATTTCCACAGCGTTAATCCTGGAGCCCATAAATGTCCACTGCGCTGCTGCTGATGACGTCGCTGTAACTGCATCCAGCCCAACACATCAAATAGAGTTGCGGCTCCACCTGTCAACGGATCGATATACCGGCTGTAACGCAGATAGGCGGCGGCAAACAACTCTTCCAACGTTGAGCTTCCACGACGCTGGCGAAGTTGCTCCGCCTGTGGATGGCGATCGTCAGTTAACCCCCATCCTGCATACCAGGGCTGGCCAAAGCAGGTCACTAGCTTACCTGCCATCAAAGCTTCGAAACCATATTGCGAAGTCATCACATATACGCGTGAGACATGCCGCAGCAACGATTGCGGGCTGACGTTGTCCGCCATCAAATGTACGCGATGCGTCGATTGCAGCTGATGGTAGTATCCGGCTTTTTTACCCTCTAACACATCAGGATGGACCTTCACCCAAATGGTCGATGACGGGTTTTCTTTTATCGCCGCATCAAGCATCGCTACAAAATCATCTGGCCCGGCGTTACCGTATGTCACTGACATATCGCCAAAGGTCTGATCCACCACCAGCACTAAGTTACTGGTCAGGCTTTCCCCGGCGATGAATGCCGGAGCCTGGTTATATTTGGAAAGGTCTTCCGTAACGATGGTGTGGATCGCTTCTTTCGCTTCTGCGGCTAATGCCTGATTGTCTTCGCGTTGGTGGATCAAACGCTCCAGCGCACTCGGTCGGCTGGCATCGTAATAGATCCCTTCATCATCCAGCACCATTGAGAGTGGCGGAGCCCCGCTTACCCCCAAATCTAGCGAGCGGATAAAACCATCTTCGAGACGGAGAATTGATTTACCCGCCGCCTGTGCTAATTCCACCGGCTTGCGTGCGCTAGGGCGATGGCCCCACACCGCGACAGTATCAATCTCAGCGGGTATAGGACGCATCGGAGAAAGCTTCTGACACGGCTGTGCCAGAAAATTGTCCAGATGCGGAATACGCCAAATACCTGATGAGAAAATACCAATCATGTCTCTTTATCCTTAGATCGACAGAATTACTTTCGCACCCACTGCCAGCTGGTAGAGGATGGTGGAAATACCACGTGTCACTTCGATGTTCTTCGATTCGTACTTCGGCAGTACCATCAGCTCGTCGCCTGGGTTCAGCGTGTCAACATCTTCACCGTTCTCGGCTGCACCGTTCTGACGAATCACCACAATCTTGGCATTACCCGATTTCTGCGTCAGACCACCACATTTCTCGATGTAATCTTTCGGGCTCATGCCTTTCTCCCAGCTCACCGCATTCGGGAACAGCACTTCGCCATGCACCATAACCAGCGAGGTTTTCTGCGGGATGTTAATCACGTCGCCATCTTCCAGCAGAATCGAATCGAGGTTCTTCTCGTTGAGGATCACTTCACCCTTCGGCACCACGTTGCGCGCTTTGTTGACGAAGCGGCTGATCAGCTGAGCTTCCTGCATGCGCAGACTGGCTTCTTCTTTGGTGGAGGACTGGGCAGAGAGCGAGGCCTCTTCCAGTTTCTGCAAGGACAGATCCAGCATCTCTTTCTGACGCTGCGCCACAGAAGGACGGTAAAGCTGGATAGCACTCATTTCAGACATGCTGTTGGTGCGGATCTTCGCTAACACCGCACGCATGCTTGAACCGTATGGCAGCACCATCGCATGTTCGCCAGAGTGAGCGCCCTCGACGCGAACCTGAATGGTGCCGGCATAGCGATCGGTGCTGACAATCAGCGTATCGCCATCCTGCAACATGCGGCCCGGCGCAGAACTGATCGGGTAATACTCGCTACGTTTCTGCAAGCCCTGCTGACGGATAATAGTGATGTTAGTTGCGCCTGGTTTAGCACGCGCCCAGCTCAGCGCTTCCGTCACCGGAATGCTGCTGTCACGGAATTCAAAGTCATAGCTGTTGAACACATCACCCTGCACGCTAAAGGTGTGCTGACGCGGCCCCACCACGATGGTGTCACCATCGGCAAACTGTGACAGACCCAGCTTGCCGTTGAGCAGGAAGTCATACAGGTTAATGCTGGAACGCACGCGGTTGCCACGCTTCACCACGATATCGACATAACTGCCGCGATCGGGATCGACGCCGCCCGCTTTAATCAGGTAGTTGAGCAGGGAATCAGAGGTCACACCTCCATACAAGCCAGGGCTGCGCACAAAACCGGTCACGTAAACCTTCACCGGCTGCGCCTGCAGCAGCGAGGCGTACACACTGACGTTAGCCTGATAAACCTCTTTGACTTTGCTAGTCACTAACGCATTCAGCTGACTGTTGCTCACGCCCGCGACTTTTACCGGCCCCACATTCGGCAGGAAGATATTGCCTTTCGGATCGACCTGTAATGCGCCATCAAAAGTGAACGCGCCCCACAAACGAACCTGAATGCTGTCGCCAGGATTAAGCACATAGCCAGGGTTAAAGCCGACGGTTGCGCCGCTATCGGCGCTGGTGCCGTTAAACAGCTGTGCGCCAAACATGCGGCTCATCATCGCCGGTGCTACCGGGCGCGGGGTGTTATCAAACCCATCGCTGCTTTGCACCTGACTCTGCTGGCCAGTGAGGAACGAAGGCAACGGTGCAGCACCGGTCAGATTCGGATCGGCATTAATATCGACGGCCGCGCTGGCGGAGGTGGCTTGCCACACGGCAAGCAGTAACAGTGACTTCAATAATTTCATGACGAACTCAATTAATCCCGGTGATCTTCAATAACGGCTAACAGCAGTTTCAGGGTGCCGAACAGTAAGCAGCACACCAGCAACCAGCAGGCGATCAAATAAGGGGTATTGGGGAATGTGGATTCCTGCGGCTGCTGCGGTGAACTGATCACCGACAAGACTTTCAGCTTACGTGCCGCTTCCACGCGGGTTTTCTCAATCGAAGTCAGAGCCAGCTTGTACAGCTCGGTATCAAACGCTACCTTCGATTTAATCTCTTCAAAATCCACCGCCATACGGTTCAGCTTGTGGCCCTGCGGCGCGGTGATTTTGCTTTTTTCAGCGTCAATCTGCGCTTGTAAGGAGGAAATCGCGTTTTGCGCACTCACAACTTGCGGAGCGTCATTACGCAGGTAAGTCAGCAGGTTACGTAGATCGGCTTCCATCTGGATTTTCTGACCCATCAGGGTATTGACCAGGGTGCTGGCAGCCAGCGCTTGTGCTTCCGGGTCAAGCACGTTGTTGCTGTTTTGATATGAGAGCAACTCACTTTTGCTGGCATCCAGTCGAACGCGTGCTTTCTCCATCTCCGCTTCAGCAAATGAGAGCTGATCGCGTGCAATGCGGTGCGACAGTTCGTTGATAAAGCGCTCGGATTCTTTCAACACGGCCTGGTTAAACTTCAGCGCAAATTCTGGGCTGAAGCCTTGCGTCTGGATATCCAGCAGGCCGGTTTTGTCGTCGTAAGCAATGCTGATGCGGTCACGGTAGTACTGCAGGAAGCGCTCGGCAGTCTCTTCCTTCGCCAGATGGTTGAGGAAATCCAACCCGCTATGGCTAAAGGCTTCATGGAAATCGAGTTGCTTATCCAGCACCCGGAGCATGTCCGGTGAATTGATGTACTCCTTGAGGTAGAGCGCATCTTCAGCAGAGCTTGGGTTGGAGGCACCCAGCAGCAAGCCAAAATTAAGGCTACTGCTGGTGAGATCGTCTGAACGTTTAATCGCGACTTTGGATTCGCTCATATAGCGCGGCTGGCTGAAGATCACGAGATAGATCAGCAGCAGCGCCATCGGCAGCAGAATGATAATTTTCGCCAGGTGCTTCTGGATTTCCGCCAGTGAAATGGCAGGAAAACGCGAACGCATCGTGGATGCGGCGGACTTCACTTTCATCAACATGTAACAGTCATCAATTATTGTTGGGGTGTCCAAACTACAATTCGGGTTTGGCAATATCTCTCACACCCACTTCTCCATGGTCAGCCGAAAATTTGTACAAGGCTGGTTATTTTTATTCAGTCAACGGGTAATCAAAAGCGCAGGGACTCAGAGGTTCTGCACCCTATTAGCGGATTCTTAGATTCGATTGGGTCATGCTGAGAGTTGAGGCTAAGCGCTGGGTGCCACTCAACCAACACGGTAGAAACTGAAGGGATCAATCCCGGCAAAATGCTGCCGCTTTGCTGCTCCTGAAAAACAACCTGCTTCATGTCAGTTCCTTTGCATGATATATCTGGCAAATGCTCTCGCTACGCTTCCATACAACGGAAGCACAGCTAAATTTCATTAACGATTTTGCTCTATCCCCTAAATAACCTCATCGCGCCATCTCTATGAGTGGCGAGCCAAAGCGTGCGCATAGGCATCCGCTTAACGGGTAGTGAGGTAAGCTCTTTTTATTATTTTTCACTGCGACGCTCACAGCAAAATCTGAAGTGAGCAAGGGATAGAAATTCGACACTCTATGTAACATACAGCAACAGGCGGCACAAGAATTTTAAGCATATTCTTATTGAAACCTTATCATTTAAACGGTCAATTCTTAACCACAAAAAAGCACCCACTGGCATAAAACGCTTTAATTCATCTGGTTAACGAAGGTTTAAGTCAAATCATCAACACGTTTCACTAATTCGCACTAAAATTTTCTAAAAATGTCAAAAAGCTTCCAGTAATTACCATTGCAACCCACCAGGTCAAAGAAAATTGAGAAAACTCCCTGAGAATGGCCTTGGTTTGTTGCATCTTGTCAGTATTAAATTTGGCGAACAGGTTAGCGCTGATACTGGATAAAAAATGTCACCTCCTCGCAAAACGCCACCTGTCTGCACCCTCACCAAACATCAATTTCCTTTAAGTCACCCAAAACACAGACACAAAAAAGCCGCCGTTGACTCCTCAACGGCGGCTCTTAAACATCGAGGTTTGCAATTAACGTTCGCGCATCGCCTCTTTGGCCTTGTTAAACGGTTTCACCAGATAATCCATGATGGTCTTCTCGCCGGTCTTGATATCAACCGTAGAGACCATACCCGGACTGATGGAGAAGCGCTTACCGGCTTTGTTCTGCACATAGTCGTTATCGGTGCGAATAAACACGCGGTAGTAATAGATCTCCGGCTTGACCTCATCCTGAATGGTATCCGGTGAAATGCTTTCCACCACGCCGTTCATGCCGCCATAAATCGCGTAGTCATAGGCCGAGATCTTCACCACCGCACGCTGGCCGGGATGGATAAAGGCGATATCACGCGGTGACAGGCGCGCCTCAATCAGCAGACGGTCGTTGAGTGGCACGATGTTCATCAGTTCGCCGTTGGGAGGAATGACCCCGCCGACCGTGGAGACTTTGATGTTTTTCACGATGCCGTTCATCGGCGCACGGATGGTCAGGCGTGTCACCGTATCTTCACGCCCTTTGATCACTTCAGCCAGGCTGTCCGCTTCGGCACTGGCTTTCGCCAGCTCCTCACGCGCCTGCACATAGTATTGCGAGCGCATGTCAGTAAGCTTCAGCTCCAGATCCGATTTATCGCGCTGCAAACGCAACACTTCAACGCTACTGGCTGCGCCGGTTTTCGCCAGTCGCTGTGTGATCGCTAACTCTTTGTTTGCCAACGCCAGCGACTCTTTGAACTGTTTAGTCGAGTCATTGAGCTGGGCGCGTTTGGTTTTGTACAACCGCGTCTCGGAGGCAATCAGATCGGGATAAGCCTTAAGTTCATCCGGGAACGTGAGGGGATCATCGTTGACCTCGGCTCTCAGGCGCGATGCCGCCGCCAAAGCCGCACGATAACGTGCCGCACTCTCGCCGACGCTGGATTGAGAACGTGTGGCATCCAGACGCGCCACCACCTGCCCCGCTTTCACCCGATCGCCTTCATGCACATACAACTCGGTGAGGATCCCGCCCTCTAAGGATTGCAGCACCTGATCGCGTGAACTTGGGATCACTTTGCCCGTGCCGGTTGAGACTTCATCCAGTACGCCGAACCAGGCCCACACCAGCGCAACCAGCATTAAAGCGGTGCTGATAGTGATCAACCGCACCGCGCCGGTGTAATGGGTTTCCGACTTTAATTCACCCAACAGATCATCGGATGAATCCACTTCTGCTGCCGTCACCAGCCGCAGTTTGCCAGGAAGTTGCTTCATCATGCTTGCACCTCCGGCTGGCTACCGCCCGCACGCGGCGGTGGCAGTGCGTTTTCTTTCGGGCTGTCCATCACCAGTTGCCCATCCTTGAGTACCAACACGCGATCCACCAATGCAAGGATCGCCGCACGGTGAGTCGCAACGATTAAGGTGCGGCCATTGAGCCACGCCCCTAAACGCTCGATAAACTCTTTCTCGGTATGATCATCAAGCGCAGCGGTCGGCTCATCGAGCAGAATGATATTCGGATCGCGCAGCAACATGCGCGCCAGCAGCAGTGATTGCCGCTGCCCTCCCGATAACCCCACGCCACCTTCCATGATGGGATGATCCAGCCCCAGCGGCAGACGACGGATGAAATCGGCACCACCGCTTACGGTTAATGCACCGAAAATGGCGTCATCGGTGGCATGCGCCGCGCCCATCGTCAGGTTTTCGCGCAGTGTGCCGTGGAACAAGCGCGCATTCTGCGTCAGTAAACCGACGTTGCGGCGTACATCGGCCAGATCGATATGCGGCAAACTGAGATTATCCAGACGCAGTTCGCCACCCACCAAATCCATACCGCCCACCATCGCCTGCAGTAAGGTCGATTTGCCTGAACCATTACGTCCTAATACCGCCACGCGCTCACCGGGCTTAATCGTCAGGCTTTTGATGCGTAACGCGACGGTGAGTGAATCACTGTAATAGCGGAACATCGCATCATTGAACTGGTAATGGCCAAACAGCACCGGGCAATGAATACGGGTTTCGTCTTTGCTGTTTTCCACCGGCAGATTCATCAGCGCATCCAGACCGATTTTTGCGGCTTTGACCTGTTGCCAGCGGGCCAGCACACCACACAGTGTTGCCATGGGAGCAATCATTCGAGAGGAAAGCAGGGATGCCGCCACAATCGCACCGGTGGAGATATCGCCATTAATCACCATTGGCGCACCCACTACGATGACACTGGCATACACCAGACCTTGCACCGTCACGCCCCAACTGATCAGCGAATGCATGACTTTGCGCATCTCAACGCCGGATTGCGCGGTAATGCGAATGTAGCTGTTCCACTGTTGCAGGAAGCGATCTTCTGCCTGCATCAGCTTGATATCCTCCAGCCCCTGCACGCTCTCCACCAGCACCGCGTTACGTAGCGTGGACTCTTTCATCGCCTGTTGTGCCAGCTTCGCCAGTTTTTTCTGGCTGAACAGGCCTGGCAACACCATCAAAATCACCGCGATGGGCGCTATCCATGCCAGCTGGGGAGCGATAATGGCCATCACCAGCAGGAACAGCAGGAAGAACGGCATATCGACGATGGCGGAGACGGTGGTTGAAGTCACCATCTCACGGATCGATTCCAGCTCGCGCAGCTGAGAAATAAAGGTACCGGTCGAACGCGGCACCGCACTGTTACGCAGCCGCAGTGCATGGCCAAATACGCGATCCGATACACGCATATCAGCGCGTTTACCCAGCAAATCGGTGACGTGATCGCGCCCAACGCGCAGGATATAAGTGAACACTACCGAGATAATGACGCCAATATAGAGCACATACAGCGTGGGATAAGATTGCGCGGGGATCACGCGGTCATACACCTGCATGGAGAAGATAATGCCGACCAGCGCCATCAGGTTGATCAGGAAGGAGGCCAGCATGACATGGGCGTAAGGCCGCATATCGTGCAGCACCAGCTTCATCAGCCAGTTGGGTTTTACGGTTGCCAGATAACGATCGACACGGCTGTCTTTTGCGGCCGTTACCGGGCGTAATGCTGCGGCGAAGCGGATTTCAGGCAGCAACGTTGCCAGCGCGACGGGGGCGGGTTGTTCATCTCCGGAGAAATGCACGCGCACTTCATCATCACCGTCAAAACTGGTGATAACACCGACTTGCCCATCGTTCAGTTCTACCGCCAGTGGCAAACGCCAGCTGGTGATTTCCCATTTATTCTCTTCATATAGCTGTAGTGATAAACCAGCCTGACGCGCCAAATGGCGCAGTGCTTTATCACGGGTTTGCTTACCCTGCCATTCGGCGGCGGCCATGATCATGCCTGGTGAACAGGGCAAGCGATAATGGGTGGCGATCTGGATGATGGCGGTTGCCCATCCATTCAATGGAACATCGCCGCCCGTAGCGCTACTGCTATCGCCATTGGGAGCATCAGGAATTTGTAATTGGGTCATGGCTGGATCTCCACATTCTGGATCCGCTGATTATTCAAAGCGAACGCCGATCGGATGTGCCCGGTGCTATATAAGCAGTCGAGCTGAAGCGTTCGTAGCTGGCTGATGGTTTGTTGGAGCGTTAAACGCGTCTGGAACACTTCCTGCTCAGCGTTGAGCACATCCAGTAATGGACGGGTACCCAGTTGCAGATACTGATCCTGGTAGAGCTGTTGGGTTTTCTCGCCCAGCGTTTGTTGCCGCGCCATGATCGCCAGGCTCTGCGACAGGCTTAGCGCCTGAGTCTGCGATTCACTCAGTTGCTGACGCGCTTTCAATCGCGCGGAGTTGACGGCCGCATTAGCCGCCAGTAACGCGTTGGCCGCTGCATCGCGTGCGGCCGTGATACCGCCGCCCTGATAAATCGGCATTTCGACTTTAACGAAAGCCTGATATTGCGTGCGGTCCAGCGTTTCACTGCCGGAGTAATGGTTGTTGAGATAGTGAGTCACCTGAGGTTCAAGCGAAATAGTCGGCATGTTCTGCGCGTTGGCGTTATCCAATTTGGCTTGCGCCTGATTGGCCTGTGCCCAGGCAGAAAGTACCGCCGGGTTGAGCTTGTCATCAGCTCTGCCTACCGCGCAGGAACGTGTCAGATTCATCGGGAAATCATCGCTAACCTTCTTGACCAATGGCCAGCCCAGATAGGTCGCCAACGTCGCACGCCAGCGTTCAAGATTGGCTTGGTACTGAATTAATGTGGTGCGTGCCCCTTCGATACGCGCATCGGTTTGCGTAGCATCAGAGAGTGAAGCCGCGCCCTCGTCATTACGCTGACGTGCCAGATCGCCAATTTTTGTTAGCGAGTCCAGTTGCTGCCGCGCAATCTTCACCAACTGCTGATAACCCTGCACTTCCACCAGCGCGGAAGCCGTATCGTGGGCTACGGTATCAATGCTCACTAACACATTGGCTTGTTCCATCGCCACGCCCGCTTCGGCGGAACGTACCGAACTGCTAACTTTGCCGAAGTCATACAGCATCTGCGACACCGACAATACAAAGGATGGGCTGAATCCCTTCTCGGTATAAGCATTGCTGTAACCGTTGTTCATCCCGCCGCTTACCTGCGGGTAATATTTGGCTTTCGCCACATCCACCTGATTGGCCTGCTCCAGCATTTTCCCCACTGCCTGCGCAATGTCGGGATGCCACTGAATGGCGCGTTGTACTGCCTGATTGATGGTTAGGGAGTCCGGAACTCGGGCCAATGCGGGTTCGGCCACTTCACCGGTTAACGAGGGCAGATCCTGTTGCTGTGCCAGCCCTGTTGAAGTAATGGTGCCTGCCGAGGTGAGCGCATCACTGGCAGCCATAAGTTGAGAACAATGAAATAAAGCGATGCCCGCACAGAAGACGCTGAGCTTAGAATAACGGCGAGTTGGAGCGCCTGATTGCATCAAATCCATCGATAATCCACCAGTCAGTAACAAAGAAAGGGGCACATCCCTGTGCCCATACTGCTTCCCTGCTTGATTTACACCGTTAAGCCGTGGTGTTTTGGTGCGGTTGCTGCAGCAATTCCTCCAGTGAAACGTTGACGCCTTCCAGCGTAATCAACTGGGTACTGCTGTAGCCCGTTCCGGTACCATCACGGTCAATGGAAAGTACGGTGCTGCCATCTGAAGTATGATCCACTTTCACGAAATCATTAATATTACTTGTGGAATCATTCCAGCCAATTAGCAAGTTACTGATGTCAACTTTGTCGCCTTGCGCAACATTAAAGTCGGTCCAGGTATCGTGCCCGTTACCGCCAGTGGCATCCGCAGTTGCCAGCAGGTGGTACACCAGAGTGTCTGCGCCGGCACCGGTGGTGATGGTGTCGTCGTAGGCACTGCCCGTTAGCGTGTCTGCGCCAGCGGTTCCAGTGATGGTCGGGTGGAGGTCGATGGTAAAGCTGTTATGAGTAATGGTGCCGTCAGACGCAGCCAGACTGTAGCTGAACACCTCTTTGTGCGTAATGGTCTGCGCATCGAGGCCCGCTTTCAGCGTGTAGGTATAACTGCCGTTGGCAGCAATGCTCAACGTACCGTAGTCACCGGTTACCAGAGTTGAACCACTGCTGCTCACGGTGGTGGTATCGCCGTGTTCATTAGTAATACTCAAGGTTCCGGTGTGCGTTGCAGTTGAATCACCGTAAATACTGCCGCTGGCGTCATGCTCTCCACTGGTGGTTTCAGCAAACAAACTGTTCACTGACAGCAACGATGTTGCCGCACCGTTATGCAGAGTTACGGTCAAGGTGGCAGAGGTGAGTGCACCACTCGCATCCCTCACCGAGTAGGTAAAGGTATCGGCAGTTGGCAAGGTATCGATATTCAGACCCGCCTTCAGTACATAGGTGTAGTTACCTTGGGAATCAATAGTCAGCGTACCGTAGGTGGTATTGATTACTGTATTACCCGTTGAGGCAACCGCACTGCCCGAGACTGCCGTTACTGCTGTTCCGGTTGGCACCGTACCCGCTATTGAACTGGTATCGTTCGTTAATAGATTACCGGTGACTGTTGCAGCAACCGTAACCGCTAGCGTAGTGATATCAGATACCGTGCTGATGGTGGTGGTAGGCAATACGCCAACACTGACGTTTGAACCAAGAACGACCGCATAGTTACCTGTTCCCAAATTGCTGTAGGTGACGTTGGCACCGGTTTGTGTACCCAGTGAAATCAACCCGGTTGATAAGTAACCGGCGTTAGTTTTGATTAACAACCAGGTACCATTCGTCTGCTGCTCGTACAGATACAGCGAATAGGTTGAAATCAGATTGATACCACCGACTGAACCATTGAGCGTAATGGTGCGCGTATCATCTGGTCCCACTGAGAACACATACGCATTACCGTTCGACAAGACACTGGCATTCAACACGTTCCCCAAACCAACGTTGGCCAGCGCAACGTGAGACACACTGGTCGTGCCATTGTTAAGGGTGCCCTGCGTTGTGCTGTAGTCCACTTCATTGGTGTCGTTAGTGGCGACGATACGAATAGCACCGACCAACGATGTGCTGGTTGAAACGTTGCCTGCACGGTCCGCCTGAGTAACCGACAAGGTCGCTCCGGTGGTTTGCGCCGTAGTGAGCGACACTGACCATGTTCCGCCCGTTCCGACAGTCGCTGTACCAATGGCTGCACCGCCTGCATCACGCACCGTGACCGTAGCGCCCACTTCACCGCTACCTGTCACAACCGTACCCGCAGTGTTAATCGCCAGGCCTGAGACAGCCGCAGGTGCAACGGTATCGACGTTGACCGTTGCCGTGGTATTGCCTGTACTGACGTTGCCTGCAGTGTCGGTGACGGTGGTGCTCAGGGTATGAGCACCATTTCCAAGTGCTGCAGTGGTGAATGTCCAGGTACCACCTGCACCTACCGTGACCGAACCCAGCGCCGTTGCGCCATCAAAGATAGTGACAACGGCACCGACTTCAGCCGTACCACTCAATACTGGTGTGGTATCACGGGTGTACGCGCCATTGGCCAACGTTACCGGTGTTGTACCGGCATCATCAGTGATGGTTAACGTACTGGCTGTTGGTGCCACAGTGTCAATACGCAGCGTGGTTGATGCCGCTGGGCTGACGTTGCCCGCTGCATCGGTCTGAGTCACGCTTAACGTATGCGTACCGTTGCTCAAGGTGCCAGTGACAAAGCTCCAGCTTCCATTGCTGGCAACCGTTGCGGTACCCAGTAGAGTGGTGCCTTCATAGACACTAATGCGTGCGCCTGCCTCGCCGGTTCCGCTCAACAGTGGCGTGCTGTCATTGGTGACACCGTTGTTTGGAATCGTTACTGGCGTACTGCCATTGTTGTTACTTGCGGCCAGGGTCACAGCAGATGGTGCGGTGGTATCCACTATTACGGTGGCGTTGGTGGCACCACTAACGTTACCTGCAGCATCCGTTACTGTAACGCTTAGCGGATGTGTACCCGTACCGAGTGTCACTGTGGTGTAAGTCCACGTACCGCTTGCTCCAACGATTGCGGTGCCTAGCACGGTGGTGCCATCCAGAATAGTGATGCGACTACCGACTTCCGCCACACCGCTTAAGGTTGGTGTGGTGTCGTTGGTCGATCCACCCGCTGGCACAACGACCCCGGTATTGTCATTGGTGATGACCAGAGTTGAAGCCGCTGGCGCTACGGTATCCACAATAACCGTGTAGGTGCCAGAGGCCGGGCTGACGTTGCCCGCCGCATCTTTCACCGTCACGCTCAGCGGATGGCTGCCATTGGTCAACGCCGTTGGTGGTGTGAAGCTCCACGCCCCGCCAGCGGCTGCCGTTGTCGAACCCAGCACCGTGGTGCCGTCATACACCGTCACGATGGAACCGCCTTCCGCCGTACCGCTCAGCACTGGCGTGCTGTCGTTGGTCGAACCGCCGTTCGCTACCGTGGTGTTTGGCGTCACGCTGTCATTGGTCACCGTCAGTCCCGTT
>Ga0157363_1000717_pt1 | contig 25909 bp, 15 predicted proteins | sample AttsexASBM1_FD_111477 | JGI IMG/M metagenome (GOLD analysis project Ga0157363, IMG submission 111477) | Fungus gardens microbial communities from leaf cutter ant in Ribeirão Preto, State of São Paulo, Brazil - Atta sexdens ASBM1 | ecosystem: Host-associated > Fungi > Mycelium > Unclassified ... | reverse complement strand
TTACATGAAAATATTAAATGACATGGATTTCTGCACTCCGAATAGTATTTGCTATGTACGGTTGCATGAGATTTGATAACATGTTTACGAATGGTGTACATGTGTTCGATGTTCGCTAATCTCATCATATACGATGTATATAAAATTGACAAAGCACCTGTTGTATAATAAAACTATATCGCGCACTGTTTCGTTAGTACGTTCAGTGCCATTGCTTCCTCAGGATACACTATTTTCCTCTTAATGTCTTCATTCTGATCCTCACTTTGATCACTATTATAGCCGCTATCCTCCGATAATACATCCTCATCCATTATCCATTATTGCCTCAAAATTCACATCTTCGAATACTTCGTCGATATCCATCAGGTCTTCTTCTGGTATATTATGAACAATATTTATGCACTATATTTTCCATTAATTATTCAGTATATTATACAATACAACTTTAAGAAAGCTTGCTTCTAAATCATACACTTCTAAAATCAAATTCATACTGTAACCCTTCTCTTCAACCGGAGTAGATATTATTTTTTCTAATATTTTGAAGGAATGTTTCAAAATTATATTCTCATAAACATAAGAAATTTAAAAATTCTAGAATTTCACTTAAAGTGTTTCACTTAAAGTGTTTCAATTCCTTTTGTATATACGTATCATATAAATATCGTATAAAAACATAATAACTAATTTTTAATAGCAGCCAGATGTCGGCGCTCAAAATCAATCATTTCCATCGCGATCAATCTTTACGTACTTATCTTAGACATGCTTTTACCTTTATAAAAATTTGACAACTTACTATTTATACAATTCTATCGAATATTACTTACACTTCTATTAACCTTGAAACATATTGCAAAAAAATGTTTGAAAATGTTTGATATCATGTCCTCTCTTAAAAAAGAATAAACGATTTTTATCAAGGGAGAGAGACATTGTATTTCAATATCATCGTTTTCGATAGCAGCCAGATATTGGCACTTAATCGATTAATTATGAAACTTGGTCATATTTATTTAAAATAATTAATAATAAAAAAATTAATAAATGTTGTTTCTAGAAAAATTACATTACGCCATATCTTAGCCGAAAAACGGTTGGAGCATATACCGGCGAATATCTTTTATAACATTTTTCCCATACCTAATATTTGTTTTTTGTATTGTTTTTGTTCATGGCAATATTCCCTTTTTATGATGTTTTTTGTTGTCTTGTACGACTGCAGTCCCCAAAATCTGTCTTACTGCCACTCCGCAAACATCATAGCCCCTCCTCCTTTCCCAATATCGAAGAATCCCTCGTGCTCTGCATTCCCCTTGGAGCTCCAGAGTTAGATTTCTCTCTATTACATTACTTATAATAATTTTTAAATTAGTAACGATTAAAGTTCACTAATCACGGAGCTGACAATTCGCGCACTCAGGCTTGATGATATATGATAAATGGTGAAGATGTATCAAGAAGCTCCTCTCAGCTTCTTCAAGGTTATCAAATATTATTTATATTATTTTAAGATATTGTTCTTGCTTTTATATGAAATCTATTTGTATCATTGTGCACACATAATTAATATCGAAGCGTAACAAAATATCAATTTAACAGCGAGATATTATGACATATCAAAATCAATTCATAGTCATGTTCATGTGCTTTGTATGTACGATAAATGTTTTTGTAATAAATAGACAAACTATTTTTAATGTAAAAAATATCAAATATGCAAAAACGGTATATTTCATTAACAGAAAATGTTATTAGGCACGAAGATTCAGTACGATCGCATAGGACATATCTCGATTTACAATTTGATTTTTTGTGTATATTCTGTATATGACGTAAAATTATAAATTATAAATTAAATTTTACAAAAAGTAAAATAATTCACGCTTCGCTTATAAAGTAATGCATATTTTAATTAACTCTTTGTGATCACCTGGGTCCAGGGAATTCCAAAAAGGTGTGACGCTTTATATTTTTAAAATAAGTCTTTTTTTTAAGCGAGAACTTAAACTGCCATTTATCCAAAGTTTAAAATACCCTTTTTGAACCTTCAACCGCATATTGTTCATTTGCAAATATTTTAGACTTTGCAATTTTTTAAATATGTTAAAATTAAAAACTTTGAAAAGCTGCATTTCTATATTCTACAATGTTTAAAGTATGTTCAATAATTTTTGTGATTTTAAAAAACAACTTGCTGTAAGTACGGCAATCAATTAAAGTTGGGATTTGCTCTTTGTGTGACCAACATAAAATTCTCATGAAATGTGACCACAAAAGGTTAATAAGTAAAAATTATGTGTATCGATTTATTGTCTCTATGAATTTTATTGACATATATATGTGTCTTATTGTAATTTATATTAATTTTTATATTTTTTTACTTTTTTCAACATCTTATTAGGATAATAAGAAATATGTATGCCAGAGTAATTTGATATAAGTGCATTAAGGTTAGTTAAATTAATATTTTATATATTGTATTTTAAGCCTTGCTTTATTAACATATTCGATTCTTTTTAATAAAGAATCGAATTTTTTCTAATAGTTTATCTACTTATTACAAAAATATTTACCTGCATACAAAGCACATGAATATTGTTTGAATTTATTTTAATACATGTAATATCTCACTATTAAATTATTACTTTATATGCTTCGATATTTGATATAAGTGCATTAAGGTTAGTTAAATTAATATTTTATATATTGTATTTTAAGCCTTGCTTTATTAACATATTCGATTCTTTTTAATAAAGAATCGAATTCTTTCTAATAGTTTATCTACTTATTACAAAAATATTTACCTGCATACATGAATATTGTTTGAATTTATTTTAATACATATAATATCTCACTATTAAATTATTACTTTATATGCTTCGATATTAATTATGAGTACACAATGTACAAATAGATTTCATATAAAAACAAGAACAATTACTTAATAAAAATATCATTGCATATATGTATGATAATCTTAAAATTGTTGAGAGGGCTTTCGTGATATCTTCACTATCTTCACTACTTGTCATATATCATCATGCCTGATGATATACGGAGCGTGCAAAATGTCAGCTGATTAGTAAATTTTAATCGCTACGAATTTAAAAACTATTATAGCTCCGACGTTATAATAGTTTTTGATATTAGATAATTTTCCAAATTACTTCAAGAATCTGTAATTAGCAGGTGCGTTAGATCTGAAACGTTCTCTATGTACGAGTCAATATATTAATCATATGTGTATATGTCGGCTATTTTATAAATATAATACTTTCACTAGCAGATATTACATTTATAAAATATATTATGATATATCGATCAATTTTATAAATGTAATGCTAGAAAAGATATTACATTTATTAAATAACTCGACATATTAACCAATATGTTGATGCAACGCACGGTACATACACAATATATCTTTCAAAGAATATGAAACAGTATGAATGGGCAAATATTTATGAGTGCAATATAACAATAATTTTATAAATAGTACAATATAAACTTATAATTAATAAGCGTTGCTGTACAAATAATATCAATATAAGGTAAATAAAACTATAAAATAAAAGTGTAATTTATAATAAGAATCGCTTATTATATATTTTTATTTTGATAATACGATTAAATTCAGTACATATATAAAAAAAATGAATCAATTATTTCTTTAGCATATACAATATTCTAACTATTAAATTTGACAACGCTCAATTTTACACTTTCCAGTTAATAATTTCTAATTAACAATAAGTGACAACTTTATCGCAATAATACACAAATCAATATATAACACTGTGAAACACTGATTTTATCTTTGGCTTGCGAAATATCATTTTCGAAGTATTGTTTGATGCTGAAAATGATGCCTCAAAATTTGCCTATCACGTCAATTTTCTGAGAAAATTGGAATGATAGGTGAAAATTGGAATGATAGGTGAAAATTGACAATTTTGGTCTTTTACAATGATATTGTGGTTAAGGAAATTTTATTTTGTGTACACTCTTTCTATCTTAAAGTGCTATTTTTTATCTTCAAAATGGGTTTTTTTTTTGTTTCTGTACGATATTTTATGATTAAGTTACGTTTGAAGTTATCACTGTTTATTCGAAAAAGCTTATTTGAGCTACGTTCCATTTAAAAAATTTTAAAAATTAAAAATAAAAAAAAATAATAAAAATAAAACAAAAATAATAAAAATAAAACAAAAATTAAAAAAAACAACAAAAATAATAAAAAAATTAAGTAAAGAAAATATATATAAAAGGAGGGTAACAAAAATCCCACGTGGGGCACTCCGGAAACACATATTGTGGCTGAATGATCTTCTAGCGACTGTCATGCTAATCGGAATGTCTAAAGGTGCATTCATATGCAAGCGTTACGCATCAAGCAGCAGAAGCAGCAATCAATCAGCTGGGCGATACGGCCAGTGATGTAAAAATTGCCTCATTGATTGGTTGCTGCTTCAGCTATTTGATGCTTGATATTTGCATGTGAATGTACCTTAGTGCCTACTGCACACTGGATGCAATAAATGATAAGCGACAAGCGATATGCAATGAAAGCTTTACTTTGTGTCATCGTGTGAGGAAAAGCAGAGTTTTTATTGGATATCATTGTTTATCGTTCATTGCGTCCAGTGTGCGATAAGCATAAGAAACATAAATCAAAATATGATACTTGCTAGCTACAAGTGATCAAGAGATATAGTATTGTCTCGCGCTAAGTGAATGTGCAACGCGACAGCGCGATAGCGTATGCCTAATTTCAAATCCACTATTAAATCACTTGGTCATAAAAAATCGTGCAGAAACCAAAGAACTTATTTTAAAGATAGCACTTTAAAATATAATGTAGACAAAATTGGCAAAAATTTCCTTAACTGCAATACTATTCTAAATATGGCCAAAATTGTCATTTTTGGTCTATATTATCCCATTTTGCTCGAAAATGTGATGTAATAGAATTTTTCTGAATACGGATTCAAATTCAGCGGCTAAAAATCTTCGAGAAATAACATCATTCACATGCTAAAGACAAAAAAAGTCAAATTTTGTTCCTCAATGTAATATAACAAAGCAAACATCGAATATCTACTTGGGATATCTTGGCATTTTGTATTTTGGTAAGCTTGGTCCTGTCTCTCTCTCTCTCTCCTCTCTCTCTCTCTCTCTCTTTCTCTCTTTTCCTTCGATTTATTCTCTTTTAGATTTATACGTTACACTCATATCGAACAGATAGATATGAGAGATAGATTTTTACCTTGCTCTTCAAATCTGCGCTGGCACAGCGAGCACTTAGAGTCTCCAAAATCATCGAACTCGTCCTCCTCAATCACGATCTGTCCGTCAGCTGCAACAAAACAGCCCACGATCTTTCCTTCCTATCTTTTATCTGTTCTTTTTTTCCATATTATTACAGCCTCTATATGTCGAAAGGAGAAACGAATTTTCACAGAGCCGCGAAATAAGCTCAAGGGAAGATTCAGAAATGTAGTTCATGGGTTTTTACCAGCTTTTTCTAATGATTATTTTGGGGCATCAAAAAATAATAAAGCCATAAATTGCACCTTTATATATTATTTGAAAAAAAAAATAATAATTTTAGCTCACGGTGACGGATCGTTTTCAAATCAGAGGAAATCAGTAGATATTTAAAAAACAATTAATTTTTATGTATATATATATATATATATATATATATATATATATATTAGATCCGAAAACTGTTTTTGAGAAAATTATTGCAACATTCTTTGATTTTAACTGAAACTTGAAACAATTGCCTCGTGAACAATTGCCATTCGTAAAGCAGTATAGTAAGAATCAGCGTAGAATCAGATAGAGCGTTACAGAGTCTATAGGGGAGATCGGGGTTTGTTAATACAGTTTTCACAATTTCAGCATATTAGATTTTTTTAAACAATTATTATGATTAATATGTATTAATATGATAAAAGGGAGAATCTTTCTTTACATTTTCAAACTAGTAATGATTCTATGCACTATCTATACAATTTTTTTGCAATAAATGAAATACTACGTTGTAATCAATTTGCCTCGATAAATGTGGGATAAATTAGTACATACACGAAATAAAAGAGAAGGAGGCTCAACTCCGTAAAAAAGTAGAATCAGTTTGTGAGCCGAATTGAGAGAGAATTTGCTAACAAAATAACTTGCACATTTGGATGTTTAAAAAATCAGCTGTACCGATAATACACACGATGTCATTAATGCCTAGACATTTGAATTTGCAGGAGTAGCATTTCGAGGCATATTCAAGATGCGCGTTCCTTTCTAAATATTCATGCATTATGACTATGGTTATTCGAAATTGTAACGTAAACTTAAAATTGAACTAAATTAAACTAAACATAAACTAAACTTAATAATTTAATAATTTAATAAATAATTTAATAATTTATAAATAAAATCGCTTTTAGACACAACTTTGATGAAAATTTTTCTCAGAATTTTTCAAAATTTCTGTATGATTTTATAACTTTCTCGCATTTTTTATAAGAATTAAAACTTTTTAGAAATACTCAGAAAGCTCTGGTCTATACTTTTTCTCAGAATTTTTCATATATAATATTATAATATATGCCTCGATACTCCTATAAATTCAAATGCCTAGGCATTAATTACAGCGTGTGTACGTACGAGCTACACATTTTTTGTCGTTTCTTTGATTTGTATTTTTAATTGTGAGATAAATTTTTTTTATTCGAATAACTTTTAAAGGAATCAAGTAACTGAGGTAAGGTTGATTGTATGGCCTCTAAATGTATAGATTATTCCTAGATTATTCTGCTTAGCGGATTCTCTCTCAATTCGGCTCATAAACTGGTTCTACTTTTTCCGTTTGCGCGCTATCAAGTTGAATCTCCTTCTTTCTTACTTCATGGGTACATATGGTACGTGTAAGTTGCTTCTATAATAAATTCTATATTAAATTAACAAAAATATAATAGAAAAGTAATAGAAATAAAAATCAAATAGTAGACATGTATTTCTTAGTAAAAATTGAATCTTTCAAAATTATTTTGTAATAATCAAGTAATAAAATGTTATAGAAAAACAAATATAAATTATTTTATTTTTACCTTATTTGAATATTAAATATAGAATATTAAATATACATGTCAGAGTTAAGTTGTGATTGAATGTTCACACGTACGCTACAGCAAGTCATCTAAACTTGTATTGTACAAGGTGTCCCAGAATTTGAAATTATTTTTATATGTAAATAGAAGGGAAGCTCTAAGCTGTATGATAGTCGCAAAATATCTTTTACAACTTTTTAATTTTTACAATAGTTAACGAATTATTAATTATTAAAAAAAAAATTATAATAGTCCGACCTACTGCTATGCAATGCACGGCGAGATGCAGTCACTGAGCGAGATTGCTAGGTACGCAAAGAGTTGTTTATTAGTAATAAGTGCGCTTGCACTTATTATATTCGATGAAAGGCTAGGCTTTCCCTAATATTGATTTTTAATAATTGATAATTCGCTAATTATTGCAAAAATTCAATAGTTATAGAGGATTTTTCATTTTAGTCTATTCTATCTGCATATGAAAATAAAATTTTTAAATATTCTGGAATACTGTATATGAGTCAATGTGCCTCCATTCCTACACATGTCTGATTTTTATCATTTTATTATAAGAAATTATTTGTATTCAAAATATCGTGTTGTATACTAACAGACACTTTTTTTAAACTAATATTATCCGACACTGATTTTATCTTTGGCTCACGAAGCATCATTTCCGAAGTATTTATTGACTGAATACAATGCTGTCCTTAAAATTTGCCTATCACATCACATTTCCGAGAAAATTAGAAGAAAATAGGCGATAACTGATGATTTTGGTAATATTTAGAATGGTATTGCGGATAAGGAAATTTTATTTTTCCATTGTTGTCTATTATCTTAAAGTATTATTTTTTGCTTTCAAAATGAATTTTGTTTCTGTATAATTTTTTGACCAAATTTATGAGTTTGAAGTTATCATTGTCTGATGCTTAATCGAGGAAAATCAGCGGTATGGTAGAATAAAAATAACACAAGAATAAAATATAAAAAACAAAGAAGTAATTAAAAAATTAAATAAAAAGGAATGTATAAAAAAAAGTGCAACAAAAATCGCCTCAATGTAATGCACTTCGGAAATACATATTATGGCTGAATAATTTTCTAACAACTGTCATGCTAACCTCAAAGTTAAATCTAAAAAACATGAATCAAGATATGACACTTACCATAGCTATGCATAATCAAGAGACATGATAATCTCGTACTAAGTGATTACATTAAAGTTCTAGATATACCAAAATAGTGCAATCTTTTTATCTGAGCTGAAATGTTGACAGTTTTTCTATTGGCTATTTCGACCGTCATTTTGGACCTAAATGATCTGTAGACTCTAGTGATCAACTTCCAGAGAAAGAGGGAACATAAAAAAAATCGATATTAATTATTATCGTCATAATCAAATTTTAATAGATAATCATTTTTTTAGACTTATTAATGAAACATTACATTATTACATTGATAATAACACTTAATAGCATCATATAAGTCACAACCAAAATTGCATCAAGTTATGAAATCACAAAAATGTATCACATTTTATGTTTTAAAGTTGTATTTTTGTATGCTATGTATTTTACGAATAATTTTTGAGATTTTAATAAGAAATCATAAAATTTTTCGCATGTTAAGTTAAAATTGAATTTCACACTAAGCATAGATTCTCATGTTTTATTAATAATTGTATTTTTTCAAAAGTTCTTCTTCAAAAGGTCTTGTAAAAAATCGTTCAGAAATAAAAAAAAATTTATTTTGAAAGTGAAAGATAGCAATATAAGATAATATAAATAAAATTGGTAAAATATAATAAAATTTCCTTTAATCGTAATATCATTAGCAGATCAAATCCAGCGGTTAAAAATCTTCGAGAAATAATCTAACTCCAATAACATGTAAAAGACAAAAAAAGAAATTTTGTCGGATAATATAATACAGTATTCGCAAAGGATCTGCACATTTCGGACCGATTTCCGCGCATAACCTACCACTCGAGGCCAGCGGCCGAACCGCCGGGTGCTCACGTGAAGCTCTGACTCAAGAGCGTCTCTATAACTTAAACGTACGGAAATCGTATCTAACGTTATTAAAAAATATTTATCTTGCAAAATAATTTTTATTTTTTTTTAAAAATCAAATACTAAATTTTCTAAAATATTTTGTCATAATAATTCTTCTATCTACTAGAAATTATTCAATTATTGTTGTAAATTTATATCGAAAAATTTCTAGAATAACTGACACATTTCGTCATAATAATTCTTGTCTACCAGAAATCATTCAATAAGTGTTATAAATTTATATCGAGAAGTTTCTATAACAGACTTGCGAAAATGAAGTTAGGAAATACGTGAAAATTCCGTGTTTTTCATACGAAGATCTTATAAGGTTTCAAGTAACAAGGATTCGCAATAACTATTTTCTTTTATAAGCGAATATAATTTTATTGTTATCGTTTTCATGTAATTGTTTTACATTCTTTTTTAAACAATTACATAAAAACGGTTATATACGTTAAAGAGAATGTTAACAATTAATTGTTAGTCAAGAATTTAAAATGATAAAATTATATTCGCTTATAGAAGAAAAATAGAAAAGTTATTGCGATATAGAATTCTTGTTACTTAAAACTTTGTAAGATTTCGTATGGAAAACACGGAATTTCCAGATTCACGTATTTTCTGACTTCAATCTTCGCAAGTCTGTTACAGAAACTTCTCAATTTAAATTTATAACAATTATTGAATAGTTTCTGATAGGCAAGAATTATTATGATAAAATGTTTTAGAAAATTTAGTATTTGATTTTTTAAGAAAATAAAAATTATTTTGCAAGAAAAATATTCTTTATAACGTAAGGTACGACTTCCACACATTTAAAATGTTCTTTAATTAACATAAAATATGATCTCCATTAGTACATGTTCTTTAATTACATAAAGTAAACGACCTCCATTAGTACATTTAAATTACAGAGACGCTTCTGAGTTAGAGCATCACGTGAACGTCCAGCAGTTCGGCCGCTGAACCTCGAGCGGTAATGAGGATCGCGCATCGGAATCGACCCGAAATGCGCAGAGCACTAGTACAATATTACTTAGATTTGCTTTCTTAAACCGAAAGACATTAATACGAAATTATGAAATGCTCATTTGTCTCTTCTTGAATTATATTTTTTTCTTTTTTGATAATTATTTAGTATAAGAGATCATTCTCCAATGATTTTGATCTTGACATACGTTGTCATGACCCTGAGTGACCTTGAACAAATTGCTCGTTGTTCGTTAAAAAGTTATTAACAAAAAAAGTTCTTCAATAAAACCTAACTTTTGAACATGACTGTGTGCGTTGCAAAATGTTTTTGTTTATTTGATTCATTTCATTCAGTATTTATATTTTCAGATATTGGATATTCCTTAGCCATTATGTCAATAAATGAAGTAATATTTATAACAATATTTCGATCATTATAGGAATTTGGGCAATGACGTAGTCGTGTTTATAGTTGCAGTGTTTATTTTCGCGAAATGTTAGATTTAAACTTTTGTCCATATAAAAAGAACGGAAAAGGTGTACATTATACATAATAAAATATTTCTTGCTTTACAAACATAAATTCTTTGCTTTAAAACCATATGTTTTTCCTCTAAAATGCAAATTCTATGCTTTTAAAAGAATAAATTCTCTGCTTTAAAAATACAATTTTCTCGCTCTAAAGACACAAGAATTATATAACAAAATATTTTGCGCTGTTAAAGCAGAGAATTTGTCTCATTGAAGCGCAGTCATGTCCAAAAGTTAGGTTTTGAAGAACTTTTTTTGTTAATAGCTTTTTAACAAACAACGAGCGACGGCTAAAATTTGTTTAAAGTCACTCAGGATCATGACAGCATATATCAAGGTCAAGGTTATTGGAGAGTAGTCTCTTATACTAAATAATTACCTCTTTTTCTATTGTAATACTTGTTTGATTTAAATGAAACTTAAGAAAAAATATTCATGTTATAAAAGAAATATTTTTCGATAACTTTTTTTTTATTGTTTCTTTCGTCATAAATTGTAAACGGAATGCCAACTTGCCTCTTGTGTCAACGAGCTCCGGTTTCTCCTACTTAGATTATGCTTATACTCGTACATTCACCGAAGATGTATTTTTCTAATCTTTCTAATTTTTTTTTCTTTATTGTAAATTTACTTTAATTATTTTCAAACTAACGTTTTTTTTTCAACTGAATAATTTTATATTCGTAATTTTTCAATGAAGTAATGAACAGCTACTGTTTTGTCTCTTCGTAATAATTGATAATTGGACTCTCCATCAGTACAACAGATATAATAATAATATATAATAATTCTTACAATTAATAATATATTTTTGTATTTATTTCGGAATATAGCGAAAATTTACCTTTACGCTGTTATGATCGATTATGTGTAATAGAATCGATCTTATTATAATTGCAGATTTAGAAAAAAGATGTTCTTCTCCATTATGTTCCTCGTTTATAAATAGAATGTTTTTAGTTGAAAAAAACGTTAGCTTGAAAATCATCAGAATAAGTATAATAGGAAATAAAAGAGAAATTAGGAAAATTAGAAGACTATATCTCTGACGGACGCGTATGTATAAGCATATAATCCGAGCAGACACTCTATCATTTGCGTCGATATTTTTACCGCTTTATTAATGGCCATTCGCGATTTCAAGCTTCGATTGAAATCAAAGAATTAATTTTTTCAAAAACTTACAGTTCTTCGAACTTAATGCGTACATACAAATTAATTACTTTTTTAAATATTTATTGATTCCCTCAGATTTAAAAGCGATTTGTTGCCATGACCTATAATCACAATTTTTTTTTCTTAAAAAAGGTGTAATTTATAATTTTACAGAAATTATATTTGGTGCCCCCAAATAATTGGTGCACGCAAAAGCCGATTAAAATCAATGAAATAGGGTAAAGTCGCCTATTATGGGATAAGTTTTCAATATAGCGGTTTCTATTAAACTAATAAGCGCATGTGGTTGATTTTATTGCGAACTTATTATTCATAGAGTGAAACATATTTAGTAGAAAACTCATTATTAAATCATGCGTGTAATAGTTGTGAAAAATGATTCTTGAAATTTGATATTGTCGAATTTTATTGAAGTTAATCTTTAAAGCTTGTTTTATTATATAATAAATAAATATTTAGTAATAAAGTCTGCATGCAATGATAGAGTAAGATTGTATTAATAGGAAAACACACGATATAATGATTTGTTTAACTGTAAAGATTAGATTTGATGATCATGAAACAAAGCATGGAAATCGTAATATGAGATACTTAGGATATTCCTAGCCAAGAACATAGCTAAGAGCTAGCTATAAGAACATCTAAACAATTCAATATCTCAAAGCATACTATTGAACGAAATATTAAAAATGATGATTCTATTGTTAAGATTATTCATATACACACATACTCACATACATACATATCGAAAAATTATATAATTATGTATAACATTCAAATTCTTTGTTCCTACTTGTATGTAATATAATAAAAGCGTTTAATATAATAAAAAAGTTTAGCTTTATTTTTTCCTTAGTTTTTTATGATACCATCTCATACAAAAAAATCCTTGTATCTCATATTAGGAATCTTTTTTTTGAGCAAAATCGCACTTTCGATAAAAAAGTTTCACATACAACAAAGTATAGCTACTATCGGTTACTAACTTTTGGTGATAAATCTTGAATATATTTCCCATAAAATTAACACGAAAATAAAAATTAAGATTGTAAATTAAATAAATTACAAGTCTTTAAAAAAAGATATCTCATATTAGGCGACTTTATCCTACATTTTTTGTAAAAGCATAAGAGAAGCTTGATCTACTTTAGAACATAGCTTATGCTTTTTTCGTTATATATAAATTTTACAAGTTTTTTAAAAAGCTATTTGCTTTTTATATATTATCCTAAAAATTTGTGATACAATAATTTTTCATCGCCTAATAAATAATAATATACATAGTAAGGTATGATAAATGAAGGTGTTACGATTGCCTTTGGAGTCTTATGCTGGAATTTATTTTTGTGCTCCATCATAAGAATTGCTAATCTCTGAAGCACCAATCCTTCCTAATGATAATGAACCACCCTGGCGGAAAAAAAATTTTATGAAAAAATACAGAAAAATTATATAGATTGAGACAAGATCTTAGAAATTCTTAATTATTTGTAGATGTTCATGGTGAGATGTAGAATGAAGTTCATCTGCTTAGAAATTTTTATTTTTTCATAGATACTCGTAGTGAGACATAGAGTGGCATTATTTAAAGGTGAAGAATTTCTAGGTTTTTCAAACGCCTCTCTATAGCCCAATATGAATATCTATGAAAAACTAATAATTTCTAAGATATTGTCTCAATCTATATAGATTTTCGTAAAAGTTTTTTCCGCCAAGGCAACAATTAAAAAAAAAGAATTTCCATCAATTTGCATAACACAGAAATACAAATGCAATAAATTTCGTATTTTCTTTTGTAATAATATATTTTGTAATAATATATTTGACGCTTGCTAATGCAACATACTATTATATTTTCTGGCTTTAGCTTTTAAAAATATTCTGATTATGTCTTCAACTACGTAATCATGATTGTTCGTCAATTATTTTTCAATTGATATCATAGCTAAATCGCATGATCGCATCTGCGTCATTGTATTTTTCAGATAATTCTTTATTATTTTTTATTTTCAAAAAGATTAAGATTTAAAGATTTTGCAGTTGCCACAGATATTGGCACAGTTAATAAGATCCATAATGCTGTTACTAAATTTGAAAAGATTTTCAGATTACTTTTAGCTAATTCATTTAAAATATCAGTAAACTAGAGCTTTATTTATGAGTAGCGCTGCCTATTTGCATATATACCATATTGTAGTTTAGAACTTCGCGTCGAATTGTTTTTCCATATTATAAACGCAATTAAAATAAGTAAAATTTTTCTTCTAGTAAAATTAAATTTTTAGGTTTTGTACAAGTTAAATATAAGTATTTTTTATAGATTACTGAATATAAAACTTTTTCATATTTTAATTCTTAATTCAATTTTTTGAGAACTTGATTCCACTCCTAATGATAAAATCACGAGATTTTAACTTTCTTAATCATAACTTTCATTAAATTATCTTTTGAAAAATCAAAGCTTTAATAATATTTTTATTTTTTATTTGAATTAATATTTTGTCAGAAAAATCATATTAGCTTTAATCTCCATAATAAGCTCATGGATTAAAGAATTAAATAATCTGTTTTATTTTAAATAAAATATATTTTTTAAGACACAATATATAATGTCTGTAATATAAAGTTATTACGAAATTATATTAAATGGTATACTTTACAATTTAATTTCAATTTAAAAAAAATTGTAATATCATTTTTTTATAAATCAAAATTAAATTAAGAGGGCATTTGAATTGAGTTAAAAAAATCGATTCTTTTTTGCATTTTCTTAAAATTTAGTTTCAAGAATTCTCATGTAAGACGATATTTGCAAAAGTGGCAAAGTTTCAAGACATTAAAGCGGCCGTGGCAGGCAAGTAGAAAATATGTTCTCAAAGTTTGTGAGCAGCATATCTTGAAATCGAATTATTCAATTGAATATAAATTTAGAGAGGTATTTCGTAAAACAAAGAGACTAAAAAAAGTGTTGTTTTATACGTTTTTTGACTCCTTAATTTTTGAATTGAATTGTGTGCCAAATGATACCCTACAATAAAACATTAATCACAAATAAGTTTCAGGTTGAGATTACAATTGTTATCATAGTTGGATGGAAAGGGTTACGTCTATTCGAAAACTCGATTTTTTAAATTCAAAACAAGTGTCATTTACATAAAACTCTGTAGAAGTGTGTTCGCCACAAGGGTGGGCATTATATTAGTTGTAGTGTACTACTCGACCTGATTCAGAATATCCTAATTAAAATTAAACATTACATATACATTAGGATTAGCTATACGTACTCAATTCTAATATATATAATATAATCCTATATATCTATGTAAATATATCTATAACTATTCCTAAAAAAACAAAATTAAGAAAGACTTAATAAATTCTTCCATTCGGAATTGATTTACAAAGGATATCAGGATAAATGAGTTGAGTTAATCTTGCTTTCGTCGGCTAGATCAACTGCGATCTTGCCTTCATCTGAATTAACCTTCTTAAAATACCGAACCTTGATTCACCTCTCTGTGATTAATGTCTCATTATAAGATACCAGATATTATAAAATACCATTTAGCACATAGTTGAGTTTCAAAATCGGGGGTTTAAAAATGGGCTATTTTTTGAGTTACTCTTTCTGCTGAGGGTAAACTTATAAAACTACTGTTACCTTTTTGAAATTAAACATTTTTGAGCGTTCTAAAAATAAAAAAAAGTAAAAAACCGTACTTTATGTTCGCTATGCTATTATTTTGGTAATTTAGAATTTTTTTATCAAATTCGTCCCGTAGAAAAAAAATGTTCTTTAAAACATGCTTTTTGATTTTTTGTTTTAGATAAAATGGAGATATCACGCCCACTAATTTAAAGATATCTTTAAGTTGCGGAGGATATTTTATATTGACAATATAAAATAATAAGTATAAATAAATTATTTTTAATAGAAAGAGTATATACACAAATATGTAATAAATAAGCTTTATAAATTAAAAAAAATCAACTAAGCACTTTTGTCAAAAAAAATTTTAATATCATTCAATTTTTGGTCTAATTCAGGCAAAAGCTTCCTTAAGTCTAATTATGAAATGATTATTTTATTATTAGATTTCTTTTTGTAAGAATATAATAAATTGCACTGAAAAACAGTTAATCTGATGTTTTTAAAAATGATATCTATATAAATATCTATATAAAAAATTATATGCATAAGTTGTCTCATAATTCGCGGATTATCTCCCTCTACTCATGAGACAATGAATTAAACTAAACTGAAAAATTTTGTACTATTTTGCCATTTTCGTAATAATTAATGAAATAATAATTAATAAATGTAAATATGCATCTGTGCAAAGAAACAGCTTATGTGTGTTTAACGATGCTAGAAGCGCAATGAAATATTTGAAGACTCTATGAATAGTATAACAATATGTATACGCTGTTTCTGATTATTCTGTGGTACTTTTCTGAATATACAATCAATTTAGTTTAGTCTACCTGCACAATGAACGCTGTGTCAATAATGTTTTTTATTTCTGTACTAGACTGCACTAGAATTTTCTTTTTCACTTTTGCCAAATATCAAATATATATTCCACTTTAAGTACCAAAAGTGTACACTAATTCAGCTATAGAAAATAGGACTCAATACACTAATTTACAAAAAAAAATTTTTTTAATTATTGTGAACCAGACTTTAAATTTTTATAGATTTTTTGATGCTGAAAACGATACCACAATCAAATTTCTAACATATTGTGTGTCTGAAATAATAATGATCGCAAAGATTGAATTTTTTTATGTCTCAAAGTAAACAAAGATGTTCCTGGTAAATTAATGCGCTGAATGGACCCAAAAATGTATCACATTAAGTTTTTGAAATATTTTAATCTAAAGGTGCAAAAATTGAAATATTTGACTATCTTCAAAATGATCTACAAAATATTTAATAATTTTCAGTATTTAGATGGATGTTACATTAAAGTCTTATTCTTATTCTTTTTAACGTATATTGCTATGATCTGACTTTTTTTCATTGAAACAAAACAAATTGGATTCTTTTGTTTCTTAATGCGAAAGAGTACCTACATATACCTACTATATGTAAAGAAATAATTTCCTCGAAGAGTTTGAGTTAGAGAAAAATAGATACATTTTTAAAGATTATATATTAAAAATTTGTTTATTATGATACTCTCAAGTCTTTAAAAATCTGAAAAACAATCTCAGATTCTTTCAACTACTTATTTGTTTACAAATAAGCAGTGGATTGTTTGTACACAAATAAAAAATATTAATGGATATAAATAATCTACAAATATTTTTTTATTTATGGAGGTGAGGTTATCCTAATTACCCTTATATATATTGTGTGATGTTAATCTTCATTTTACATTGTAAAGTGCATGCACTAGGTGCAGCACTCTAGATGCAACGAGAGAAGGCAGGGATGATAATCAGAAAAAATTGGACAAATATTATTGGACTTCGCTTTGCGTAAAAAGTTATAAATTCATGAACTCGCTTTACGTTAGAAGTTATAATATAAATCTATGTAGCTTTACATAAGATGGGTAGACTGAAAAAACATGGTGGAAGAAAAAAAAAAGAATAAAAAGGAATAAAAAAATTCGCAACATTCATTGATCATTGAAAAGTTATTAACAAAACAGTTTTTATAAATATAATTTTTGGATTCAGGATATATCTACTCCACCTCTCTTCTTGCCTAAGGGCGTTCGATTTCCACGCGAAATGAGTTTTATTCCATCTTTCTACTTGTCTAGGGGTGTTCGACTTTCCACGAGAAGATTCATTTCAATTCTTGCCCTTCCTAAGAGCCGATTTTCTGCGAGAGGCGATGTTCACTTCACCTTCTCTCTGCCTAGGATCTTTTCTAGGCAGAACGAGAAGTGAAAAGGATTTTGCTTCGCGGGAAAAATCCAAGGCCCCTGTATAGTGAAGTGTAAAATAATTCTTAATATTATATAATAAATATATAACAGAAATAAGATGTTATTTTTTACACTTATTTGTTAATAATTTTTTAAGGAATAATGAGTAACAGTTAAAATCTCTGGAGGTCAATCAGAGTCATGACCTTGACAACATATGTCAAGATCAAGATCATTGGAAAGGTCCCAATCAATCGGCATATTTACCGTCGTGATTTTTCTTTCTTATTTTTTACATTTTAAACTTTAGAAAATATAATCGTCATAAATAATCACTATGCTGTTACAATATTACCTGCAAAGTTTCAGCTTAGTCGGAAGGATATCTCATTCGGAAGAACACTTGTAAATCGATATGCACAATTCTTACTCATTATTAAGGGGATCCTAAAGATGAATAGTCATATTGATAATAGATATTTATACACAGACAATTTACGTGTTACTGACACATCACTACAGCAATATTTGCACACTCACACATGCCACACATAAATTTTCGTATAACAATTATGTTTTAATTAGATGTCTAAGTCCAATTTTAAAACCTAGACATTGTTTTTTCATGCAAATTACTAATCTACGGATTACTATTTCGTAAGTATAGATTGTCCAACTTTTATATGAAGCAAATAATGTCATGATGTGGCTGCTCTGGAACATCATATTAGACTAAGAAATGATGAAGAATTACATCTTAATTTTGAAATATTTTTTGTCGTTCTCAGTATAGACTTCAAACATGTAATAATGCGTACATTTTAATCCTGGAAAAGAATTTTCAAAACGGTAAGAGAGAAAAAATTGTTATACAAAAATTATATGGTTTAGTCGGTAATGCAGACTGGATTTTAAGATTTTAATGGTAAATCTTTGAATGAGCTAGGTCCTCGTAAAAAAAAATAATTATTCATTTCTCATATATTTTTGACTCCTGATTCCGACAACATAAAATGATATTTATTCATATTTTTTGATTGCTATATTGGAAAAACATGCTGAAAGATAAGTGTTTTGCGATTATCTTTGAAATTATGTATGTTTGAAAAAGTTTGAAGCAAAAAAATGTTTATCATTATATTTTCTATAAAAAAGTTCTTATAGGTAATAAATGTATTCTCTATACCTTAGTTGATATATTTGAAAAATATATAAACTGATAAGTCCTAGTGGCTCTCGAGGTAGAATAGATCTTTTTTCGCATGGAAAGTCTGATACCCTAGGCAGGAAGTGGAATAGATCTCTTTTCGTGTGGAAAATTGTTCGTCTCTTGGCAGTGGGGGAGATGGGATAGACCTCCCTTCGCGCGTGAAAATCACGCGCCCCTAGACAGTGGGGTGTGCATTTTAAAATGTCAATTAAAAAAAAATAAAAGTCGAATAATTGTACTTAAATAAAATTTGAATAATTATACTTTATTTCTTCATTGTTGAGTTTAATTTTTATTCATTTAGTAAGGCGCGTTATTTGAATTTTAGATGGTCTGTTTATTATATATACCAATTAAAGTATTGAATATACGTTGATTGAGAGCGAGTGTGACCAAGCAGACAGCGCACTGGTCTGCTATGCTAGAAATCCCGGGTTTAATTCTCAGTAGAAACAAAAATATTTTCATATGCTTGTCCTCCTCTCGGAAGAAAGCGGTAATCCACCGAGAGTACCGTTCTTTGTCAAGAACGTTTCTCTAACAAAATTAAGTTCCATATGGACTGCGTACAACCAGCGTGCGCATCACAGGCATATGAGAGAAGTCATTACACTCGGCCACAAGCAATAGGACTAAGAAGAAGATATATTCATTATAAGACCTTTTTTTATAAAAAGATGATAAACATTTTTGTTTCAAACTTTTTTTTATAACACGAACATTTTCAAAGATAATCATTTCTTTTAGCATGTTTTTTCAATCAGTATAGCAGCCAAAATATGAATAAGCACCATTTTATATTTGTCACATTTGCAATCAGGAGACAAAAATATATAAGAAATTAATCAATTTTTTTTATAAGGATGTAGCTCATTCGAAGATTTATCGAATTTGGTGCCTAATAATGTTTCCTAATAATATTGTCTAATAATAACACTTTTATTTAAATTTTACATTTTTACAGTTTTACAAATCGCCGATTATCTCACTTAAAAAGCAATCTTAAAGAAGCTAAAATAAATAATAATAATATTATTATTATTTGTTCTAACTTCTTAAAGATTGGATTACAATTCGATAATATTCGGCAATTTGTAAAACTGTAAAAACGTATTAAAAAATTTACATAAATTATTATATTATTAGAAAACATGATTAGGAACCAATATTCAACATCATCCATATAGGGCGCTTCTTATCTCATGATTTAATTTTTTATATATGTATTTTGTATATATGTATATGTGTATTTTTATATGTGTATTATGACATGTAATAAATTAATGTTATAAATTAAATTTTAAATGAGTACGAAGTAGGGATGTATTATATATATATATATACATATATATATTGGGTGTGGGAAAAAGTTCGTGGCGTTTTTCCCGCTAGATGGCATTAAATGCTCAGCAGTCGGCAACTGTTAATCGCATCGGCAACACTAGACGTGTGCTTAAATAGTGACATTTTAATCTTTGTTTTGAACTGAAAAAGATTGAAATCGGTGAAGTGGGTCAAAAGTTATTTTATTTTTAAAATGGAAATAAATAAGAACAAAATTCGCTACATTTTGCAGTATCACTACGATAAAGGCAAGAATGCTGCACAGGCTTGTGAAAAAATTTTCGCTATTTACGGAAGATACTCTATCAAAATCAGTAGCACGGAAATGGTTCGCTCGCTTTCGTGCTGGAAATTTCGATGTGAAAGATGTACCTCGCTCCGGTCGACCAATCACTGAAAAGTCCGATGAAATCATGATAAAAGTCGAGCGTGATAAGCATGTGAGCACTGTGGAGATTGCCAGGGAATTAGGCATCGACCACAAAACAGTTTTAAATCATTTATACAAAGTTGGATACAAAAAGAAGCTCGATGTTTGGGTTCCTCACGAGTTGTTAGGAACATGATGGACCGAATTAACATTTGTGATACGCTACTGAAACGGAATGAAATTGCCATTTCTGAAGAAAATGATAACTGGTGATGAAAAATGGATCACCTACGACAATCCAACTAGAAAAAGATCGTCGATAATAAAAGGAGAGAAGGCGCAAGCAATCGCAAAACCTGGATTGACGAGGAAGAAGGTAATGTTGTGTGTGTGGTGGGACTGGAAGGGAATCGTTCATTGTGAGCTGTTATTGTCCAATCAAACATTAATTAATTCCGAATTCTATTGTGAACAACTGCAGAGATTACAACAAGCAATTGAGAGGAAGCGGCCAGAATTAATCAATAGGAGAGGTGTCGTCTTCCATCATGACAACGCTCGATCACATACATTTTTGACGACTCGGCAAAAATTGCGAGAGCTTAGCTGGGAAATTTTAATGCATCCACCGTATAGTTCTAACATAGCACCTTCAGACTATCATTTGTTTAGATCTCTGCAGAACTCTCTTAATGGTGTAAAGCTAGCTTCAAAAGAGGCCTGTGAAAATCACTTGAAGCAGTTTTTCGATCAGAAACCACAGAAGTTTTATCGCAATGGAATTATGGCTTTGCCCCAAAAATGGCAAAATATTATAGAAAATGAAGCATATTTGAAAATATGATAATTGGAGCACATTTTAAATAAATTGATTTCAACACTAAGAAAAACTTTAATTTTACTTTAATTTTACTAAAAAATCGCCACGAATTTTTTCCCATACCCAATATATATATATCAATTGAGTCGATAAAAAAGTTATATTTCCAAAATTTAACCGCGTAAACGTAATAAGGTCAATTCAGAGACTGTTTACGACATCGCAATCAACGCCATCAATGAATAAAATTAAAAGAAATCTTATGTTTCACATTATCTTTGTTAGTTGATAAACTTATATGTATTGCATAAAATATAAATGCATAATTTTTTATTCTTATCAATCTGTCTCTCATTCCAATTTTATATAAATTTACTAAAATATTTATAATTTTATTGATAAATTAAAGAATTTACCTAGTAATTAAAAAAATATTTTTTTTTAAATCAAAAATTTGTGTTCTCTGCATATCTCTATATAATAAAACATGCAAAAAAGGTGATGAAAAAAGGTGATATTCCCAAATATTAAATCATTTCCAATTAATATATTGCCGTATCGATATTGTGTATTTCGATATATTGATAAGAAATATCGATAAGCTATGCTTCTTCGCACATCTCTAGTACGAAATATTCAAATAATTTATCGCTTTTAAATTTATTCATTAATGGCGCAATATTCCAAAATGGAATCTCGTATGTTTGTAATGCGCACACAAGTTGCACACAGATATACGTGACCTACAATTTAACGCCAGTTCCAAATGGCAGTATGAGAATTTTCTTAGTAAGAAATACTTTTAATGGTTTGCCACTAAAAAAAGAGTTAAAAACGCATGAAAATGTCTTGAATCTGTCAGGAATCAAAGCGGGGAATCCTCTAGTATGATGGTTATTCAGCATACTCAAGCTCGATTTTAAATTTATGTACATTTTAATTGTGAATAAGAATTGTATACATGTCGATTTACTCTCTTTAATTTTAATAACATATACACGTTTTTTGGTGTAATTTATATCAATTTTTCTATTTTTTACCTTTTTCAACATAATTTTTTACAAAACTAATTATTAAGAAATATCTATGTTGCGGTAATTTGATATATATCATTAGAGTTAAATGGATATTTGATATGTTTTAACTCTATTTTATCAACATATTTGCTCTTCATATTAAAAATAGTTTATCTCTTGATATTATTGCAAAAATATTTATCATAAACATGATTATAAATTTATTTTTACGAATTTATGAATTTATATTATAATCTCGTTATTGAATTGATATGATGTTATTTCGATATCAATTATATGTACTTCGTATAGCATAAATGTCCAAGGGACATTCTGAAGAACATCCTGAGAATGTCTCGATGTTCTGAGAACATCTGTTCCTGTTCGCAGGAACATCTCTGGATGTATATAGTATATACTGTATGATAAAGTATACAAATCAATTTTATAAAGGCATAAACAATTTTTTATTAAAAATATCATTGCATATATTGTATATAGGATATGAACTTGAAATTGCTGGCAAAAGTTGCTTTCACATGGAGCAATATCTTTACTACTTGTCATATTATCATGCCTAAGCGCGGAAAATGTTAACTACGTGATTAGTGACCTTTAATCGTTATTAATTTAAAAAGTTTATAGCCTTGACTTTTTATATTAGAATCTTTTTGATTTAAAATTATCATAAGAATACGTCCTTAAGGCTCCTGGTTGGAGTGGCCGTGTTGGAATCGTAACATCAGAAATGAGGAAAAAAATATGTTAATTTATGTTATATTCCATAAGTAAAGAAAATTTGGATAATCTAATTGACGAAATTGCTTTAAAACACTTGTAAAAATCAACGAAAACTTCTTTCCTTCCTTGACAATCAGTAAATTGTCGTAAAAAGCACGTAAAGTGAGTTTATATTTGGGCAGAGAACAGTCTGACAACTGTTGAAACGAGTAAAAAATACGTTTTATATATAATACGTTTTATATATAAAATTTCAAAATGACTTTAGTTTTCATCGATAATTATGATTTTGATAAGTACGGGACAAGTCACAGTTTCACAATTAAGCAAATAATAACGAAATGGCATATAACATAAATTTCATCGTTAAACCATCACTTTTCCATGCCTATTAATTCAGCCATTTATCGTGGTGCGACGTTGTAACACACATGCAAGCATGAGCCCACGTATGTGTGTCTTCGGCGCGACGAGAGTGAATGAGACAGCCAGCTCCTTCTCACACTAGTCACTTGTTTCAAGCAAAAATGCTTCTAAATATCATATAAGTTTTAATAAATTGCAGTAATAGTGTACCCCTCTCAGATTAGTATAAACCAGATTAGTTAAAACGCAATAATTTACGAGATATTCAATTGTTTATGATTTTTTACGCGTGTTATATCTCGCATTATATATCTCCTTTATGAACTCGAGTATCAATAGTCCAGTAGAAGTAGAATTTTACCAGAAAAAAATTATAAATCAGCATTTCTCTTCACGAAAATCTTCGAAAGGCCTTAGAAAACAACTACGTATGAGACTCGAGACTTGTGAAGAAAATATGCGAAAAAGAAATCGAATAGTTGCAAAAAGCACGTTTTTCGTTATAAAACGAAAAATATTGATTATATGGAAAAAAATTCGGTAGTTAAATAAAAAAAAATAAAAATCACCGAAAAAGGCATTTTTGTCACTCGCTCTCTGTTCATTGAAATTTAAACGCAAAGCTTCGAAATTCTCGTAAAATGTAATCCTCGTAATGATGAACAAATCTACCTTGAACGAGTCTGAAATGTTCAGTTTTCAAAAAGTTATTTGCTCACTAAAAACTTGTCTGGGGAAAGCTTAATTTCTTTACTTTTGAGCAGTCGCACAGCAATTTACAGAGGTAATTTTTCTTTTTCAAGAATTGCACTATCACGTACACTTACAAAGGGAACAGGTAATGGGGATTTTTATGTGCTTTTAACAGACTGTTCTTGAGCGAAAGAAAAATCGATATTTGTCCGGTCATTTCAATCATTGGTCCATAGTTTCGAAGAAATCAATTTTGTAAATAATTATTGTAATAATTTAAAAAAGTACTGTATAAATAAAAATATCAGTATCTTTATAAATTTCATTTAATGTTATTAGTGTTAATTTTGATTGTAATAAAATTTTATGAAATTACATATTAGTATTATAGATAATAATTAAATACTCATTTATGGAATATTAATTATTATCATCGTTATTGTCGTTATTATTAATTAACACATAAATAAGAACACATAAATAAGATTGTAATAAAATCTGTTACAGTTTGATGTGTGTTACAGATTTCTGATGTGTTAGAAATTGGAAATTATGATTAGAAACAAATAAGTCATATATTTGTAATCTTCTTTTGATTAATATTAATCGATTTATTAATAATAATAGGAAACGTGTTTTGTAGACGTACATTGTATGGAATGACATAAATTATAAAAACAAGAAAAACATAAATATTTATTACATTGTGAACCTCTTAAGAATGAATTTCATTTTAAAATTTGGTTCTCATCAAAATTGATATCTAAAAAAGCTATTTTCATAATATTAATCGAATCTGCTTTCCATCAGATATTAGAAAAAGTTATTGTGTTTGCAACAAAAATTCATTTGTAAGATGTTCACAATGCAGTAAATATTTATGTTTTTCTTATTTTTATGATTTATATTATTCCGTACGTCTACAATATACGTCTATAAAATATGATTAATTTTCTATTATTGTATTATTAATAAATTGATTAATATTAATCAAAAGAAGATTACAATCATATGACTTGTTCCTAATCATAATTTTCAATTTCTAATTTCATCAGAAATCGTAACAATTTTTACGACAATTTTATTTATGAATAACAATAACGACGATAACGATGATAATAATTAATATTCCATAAATTTGTATTTAATTATACTATAATACTAATATGTAATTTTATGAAATTTCATTACAATAAAAAAATAATTAAAATAACATTAAATGAAATTTATAAAGATTATACTAATATTTTCATTTATGCAGTACGTTTTTCAAATTATTACAATATTTTTTAAAAAATCGATTTCTTCGAAACTATGGCTAATGGCTGAAACGGCCGGACACGTTTTTTTTTCGATCAAGAACAGCCTGTGTAAAACACATCAAAATCTCTAACTCCGTCACTTAGTGTTTCCCTTGTTATTAGGTGTACAACTTTGCTTCCGCCGTTTTCCTATAGATAGCTTTAGCGGTAAGTGGTGATCGAAATAAATACATCATAGACGTCATACAATAAACTTGGGCATCTGTCAACATAACCCCATAGAAACATTAGTCGATTTGTGTCTGCATCATAAAGTTATTCTCGATTGAAAATGTCAGTTTACGAGCCAAATTC